>Ga0123342_1000969_pt1 | contig 48085 bp, 26 predicted proteins | sample Turbeawhitnodule_FD_89960 | JGI IMG/M metagenome (GOLD analysis project Ga0123342, IMG submission 89960) | Root nodule microbial communities of legume samples collected from Mexico - Turtle bean Mexico white nodule | ecosystem: Host-associated > Plants > Roots > Nodule | place: Mexico: Nepantla...
CCATACTCATCATGCACCTACAAGACCAACACAACTCCTAGGAGGGTCTTGATCATCTCACCCATTGCTTCCGCACCTTATTTTCTACTTTGATTCAAGAAGAACACATGAAAATGCCATCATCACCCATCTTTGCTTGACTAGAAAAGGCATGTAAAAAGGTAATCGGACCTTACAACTAAATAAAGTATTTTTGCCTCAAATAATATTTAGGCAGGTCCCCTAATTTCAATTCCAATCAGGCATGTGTTTCATACACATCAAGCTTTGCTTTAAGATTATTACCAGGGCAAAAATGTTGGAAAATATATCATAGTGTATACAAAATATGCAAATTACCACAAAAAATCCTTTTTGTATAGGTTAGATAAAATGATGTTATTATGCTATGTTTCTCCTTACCACCACTTGATATGATATATCACAACATTCACTGATAAACAATACCTATCACACTATTACAATCCATACAACACAAAGTTTCCAATTTCAATAAAGTGGCGTTAGACGCTCCCTAACTCTGGTAGGGTTAGACGCTCCCTAACTCTAGTAGCATTAGATGTTCCTTCCCTTGGTAGCTTTAGACACTCCCTCCCTCTAAAGTCTCCCCCACCCTAATAATATTAGACATTACCCCATTTTAGTTGCGTTAAACAATCTCTCAATTCAACTTACATGAACATATACTAAGCATTAACGACTCATCTTAAAAAAAAAACAAAAACTAAACTTTCCTAAATTTTGAAAAATAAAACTAAATCAAAAACTTAAATTTCCTAAATTTTGATAGAAAAAATCCTAAATTAAAAAGTGATATTCCATCTTCTCCTTCTACTCCATTTTCTAATTCCAAAATTCATTTTTTTCTATCCCAATGACAATATTACCCTCAGCCACGTAACACGCACTGCCACATCAATTTTCGTTTTTTAATGCGGTTTTCACGTAAGCAGTCCTTTCACACTCTCTCTCTCTCTCTCTCTCTTCCTCACATCCTCTGGACATATAAAACTCTCTCTCTCTCTTCGTATCAAAACCTATCACAACATAGAATTCCCAAATCCTGTGTCTATATATCTCATTTCTCATATAAAAGAACTCTTCTTTCGAATCCTTCCCGCTCTCTCTCTACACCTCTTCACTCCGATTCGCTCCACGCGCACATCCCAACCCTAATTTCTTTGCTACTAATTGCTGTTCAACGTGGTGGGCTCTTTTTTGGTCGCGGCCAGCTCTGCGTAAATTAGGGTTTGGGTTTGGGTTTCATGGCTGACCAAGTCTTGGAAGGGAACCAGCCGGTGGATCTACAGAAGCATCCTTCTGGGATCGTGCCCACCCTTCAGTGAGTATCCGTTGTTTCTTTCAACAAATTACATCCTTCTCTTTCCCTATTGCTTTCAATTGCAAGCTTTAGATGGCTGGATTTTAAGTTTTCAGTTGTGGGCTTAGCCCCATTTTTGTAATAATAATAATAAGTGACTTCTGATGTGTTGCTAGTAATAGCTATCCAGTAACTCAATTTAACACTATTCTGCTGGCAGAGAATTTAGTTTGTAAATAGTGATGATGATTGTGCGGTGTAACTGTAGCTGGTATTGTTGGGATCGCTTTGTGGTAAAACATGGGTCAAATGAGATGATGGTTAACCCTCACACCAAATTTGCTACTTTTTGATTAATTTCCTTTAATTTTTGTTGAAATGTATAATAATTTTGCTTCTACATTGGATTGTTAAGGATTTTGCCTGAATTTACATTGTATTATTTAATAATTTTGCTTCTGTTTACAACTTACTTTGGACTATGCAAATGATGTGTAATTTAAAGATCAAGTTGTTTGTACTGCCAGAAATATTGTGTCCACCGTCAATTTGGACTGTAAGTTGGACCTCAAAACAATTGCACTACAAGCTCGTAATGCTGAGTACAATCCCAAGGCAAGTTTCACTAACATTTGTTATCTGCGCAATTGTGCATGTATATATGTTTCTTTTTCTGATTTTGCATCTGAATTACGATAAAGTTTGGTGGTAGTTGTGCAGTCATCTATTCTGCTTTCTGAATTTTGTTGTTCTTATCTGGATCACAAAAGTATGGTTAGTCTAAGATTGCTAATTTTTATATCCCATGTGATATCTTCTACATGTTAGTATGTTACTGTAGTCTGTACTAGTGTTATGCAGAATTATTAATTAGCATTTGTACTATATATGCTAGTTCTAGCTGGTTGGTGGTATAATGTACTGATATTTGTGATGTGTTTGCTTGCAGCGTTTTGCTGCTGTTATTATGAGGATAAGAGAGCCCAAAACAACTGCACTTATTTTTGCTTCTGGCAAGATGGTATACTTCTTTTTATCCTACTGTGTCTATCTTGTAGATTAGAGCATGGTAGTAAGTATTGGACGATACACGATACGATTTGCAATCCCTATGATACGAATTGTAGGAAAACTCACCTGTGCTCCCAAATCAGTGTTGTATCATTCGAATCACACTTGGAATCTCATGAATCATGATTCTAACAAGAAACACAGCCTGAATCATGGATTTGGGTCTCATTCCAAAATGGGTGGGGTCGCATGACCCGGTTTGAAAAAACCCTAATCTGATTTGTTCTATTGCGTGAACTGAGCTAGAAGAGATGCATACCAATTTGTGCTCTTCCTTACTTCGATTGCCATGAATGGTTTCTTTAGCAGTGCAGTGACGCCCATGCGAAAACAAAGAGGCAGCGGCAGCTACAGCCACCACTCATTGAAAATCAAGAGGCAGCTGTGCACATGAGAGAAGGCAACCCTAATGTTGTCTCTTTCTTTCTTGTTCTCCTTGGGCCAAACATTTATCAGCCCAAATATTTGTTTTTTCCATTTATCAAAGGAGTTGGGCCGTACAACCCAGCTCAATCCAAACATTACAACATTAACCTAATCTGCCCAGTGATACAACCACTCATTTTGGATGTGGTTGTGATTATTAATTATATCTTTACATGTTTATATGTCTTATAAGTTATATGTTACATTTTTTAAATGTTTATGAATCTTACGATTCACTGTACTAAATTCAAAATATAAGCTCTCTGATACAATTTGTATCGCCATTCTACTACCATGGATTAGAGTAGTGCATTCTGCTGTATTTAGCACCGTCTTCAAATTAGTTCAATGTTAATTCGTAGTTGTGTGGTTCTCTTGTTGAATTCTATTTTAATTAACTGTGTCAAATCAATGGACAAACTGGTGTTGGCTTGTCTTTTCCGTAAGTATATCATTGAAGGTGCTAGTATTGAGTTGAGGTTGCAAACGTAGTTGCCACCTGTCAGAATTGCATGAATAAATTGGTTCTGTATAGCATGATGAGAGAAAAAGAGAGATCGTGCATGGAGCAACCTCAATGGCCCAGCCTAATTTATGCAAAATGGAAATAAAGAAGATATGTTCTATTTCTAAACTTATTTTTACATTTTTTTTGTTCTCTTATTTTAATAATTTAGCATTAATATTGCAATTTACAATACCTTTCAATTATGCATCATATCGTAGGCCTTATGGTTTGCAATTTTCTTTTCTGCTTTTCATCATAACTCTAATTTTTATTACAAAAGCAAATTAATTTGGTGCCCTTGTAAAGGGATTCTCTTTCTTATGAACTTTGATTTACTTTTTTATGACCATTGACTAGGTTTGTACTGGAGCTAAGAGTGAACAACAGTCTAAATTGGCAGCCAGGAAGGTATATTACTGTTCTTTGTTTTCTTTCTCAGTCATCCTGTGGGTATTAATGATTTTTTTCTCAAATTAAAGCTTTGGAGAACTGAACCATGTTGTTGGTAGCTTGTTTTTTAAACTATTCTTCCTGTTTTGAGTAGACTGTGGGGGCTGGATTTTTTTATTTCTTTGCATGTGTTTAATATTGATCTTCAGATTCCTCTCTTCATTCAGTTATGATTGTCGAGTTCACTCTGAAAAATTTACATATTTTCTGATGTTTCTATTTTCCCATTTCAGTATGCTCGTATCATCCAAAAGCTTGGTTTCCCTGCCAAATTTAAGGTATTGCTTTTGCTCTTCCTTATAATTTTTGCTGAAATTGTTTTATCCATTATTGTTCTTTGCTGGCTTAACTATGTAGTGCTTGATTACTAGATGATTCCTTTGGTCTTGTGCTTTAGGATTTCAAAATTCAGAACATTGTTGGCTCTTGTGATGTCAAGTTCCCCATACGACTGGAGGGTCTTGCATATTCTCATGGTGCTTTCTCAAGTGTAAGTTTTTTAACTTTTGGTAAAACAATTCATGGGCTAGGATTGGATCTTTGATATTGACTATTAAAATAACTATTATTTGTTTTCACAATCAATTTTTGGCTATCTTGACTTTTAGCGGTCTCTTAAACAATTTTAAGGATGTCTTTTTGAATTATATACTTGATGTCAAAATAACCTATGGAAAAACTGTATTTTGTTTAAAGCACTATGTTGCAAAGCATAAAGGATGGAAAGGTTTTATGAGTTCGAAAAATTTAAAAGAGTGTAATGGTTAAACTGGACTAATATTATTATAAATCACTATGCTCGTGTGATAAAGTAACATAAGGAAGTATAAATTGTGGAGAGGGGCATCTTCTGTTATGTTTATGCATGTGCTTAATCTAAAGTTTTGAAGTAGAGGAGAATGATGGATATTTGCTGATACTTTGCTTGTTTGTGGTGGTAGTATGAACCAGAGCTGTTTCCAGGTCTAATCTACCGTATGAAGCAACCTAAAATAGTCTTACTTATATTTGTTTCTGGAAAAATTGTTCTAACCGGAGCTAAGGTGATATCTTTTGCTTTATAATTTCCCCTTATATTTTCCTCTGCCTTTTTTTTTTGTACTGGATTTTAACTGTTTTTTGTTTCCATTTTTAGGTGAGAGATGAGACGTATACTGCGTTTGAGAACATATATCCTGTGCTTACTGAATTCAGGAAGAACCAACAATGGTACGAATTTGTCTTAATATATTTAACTTTTTCAATACATACAGATGTAACGTTGTTTAGCCATCAGAATTATGAATGCATTAGATTTAGATCTCGTAAGGTTGCATTTTTTGTGAGTGTTTATGTAGTTACACTTGATGCATTCGTAAAATGAATTGGTTTTTTGCTACTTTTGATAACTATTTCGGGCTATAAAACCATGATTTTGACATGGTCATGCAGATTTGTCCAGAAAGAGCAGGAGCAGCGGGTCATGCAGAGAAGTTCGTGGAATTGTAAATACTAAGACAAAGGAGATGATATCTAGATTGATATAAATCAAAGACAGCCGTTTGTGTTGCCTTGTATCTGTTTTTTATTGATCTTCTTGGTAAAGTTTCAGACACTGTTCTATTGATTTGATATTTTAAAAAAAGATGATTTTGAGGAGTCAGAAATGAGAAAAAAATGGAGAGCTAAATGCAGAAGTAGTAGCAAATTCAGTTCTGACATTTCAATCTGTTTCTACTAATTATCCGTAGTGTGGTCTGACTACTGAGTACTGGACATCTTGATCAACAAATCGAATAATTTAATGATGGAACTAGTTGAATTGAGTATTTTGGACATGGATTTGGTTCCAAAATGTGTTGTTCTGAAGAGAATAACGGGGATTTAAAGTTGTTCAGTAGAAAATCAATGGCTAATGGACTAGTTGAACTTAGTCTATGATTATTGTAGCATTTATTGTAAAGTGCATGATTCACTTCAGAGACCTACTCCTTCCTGAATGATCTCAGCATAATAGTACATCATATATAAACTTTGCAGTATAACTGCAGAAGTTTCTCTTTCTGATCTAATTGTAACTTTAGTCCTTATGTTAATTTGCCTTTAAAACTGTTAAAATTGAGATTTTCATTTTACACTTGATAAAATTGAAAAGACAAGTATTAAAATAAAATCCAAAAAGAAACTATGAATTCAATTTCAATTTATACTTTTTATTTGTTTCTATAAGAGATAGACATAATTATATACCAGAAAGAATTTATCTCAAAAGGAAAACAGAGTTTAAGATATAAAAACTATCAGTCTCATCAAATAAAATGGTAGTCCTAAATTATCTACCTGTATCTGTCATTGAATGAAAGATAATAGCATCATTAACGTAATCATTCCCTTTTTCTTAGGGATAGAACATAACTAATTTTTCAACTTTATATTTGTTGTGCATGCATGATTTAACTTCCTTTTAAAAAAAAATCCCATTGCAAAATGTTTAAATCCCATTTTCTTTACAGCCTAAAAACAACAAATGTCTCAACAAAATTATTAACTTTTTAAATTTCACACATGTTCCTTATGTTATTACATATTAGTTTAGGATTCTTTGGGTGTTCATACTATTTGTTGTCTTTCATTATGAGAGTGTCATTGATAGAAAAGACATTTTTTAAGTTGGTTATTTTAGACATAGATTATATAACTGATATAAATCTTATTAATGTACTATGTATCATACTACATGAGTTCTGATATTAACTTTATATTATGTACTATTTTTGTAAATTACTTTTGATCTTACATGTCATGTAAATGCCAAAACTTTTATTTAGACAACATATATTGGATATGTATTCCTTTTAGGTAAATAATTGTAACCAAACTTCTTACAATAAATACTAAAAAATTCAACAATAAATTTTGAAGCTTTACTACTAAAAGTGGATTCATATAAATTTAACTTCAAATTTTTAAAAAATTTAAACTAGTAATTTGTAAAAATACTTTAGTAAATCTTGAAAGTTTTATTCCATTATTGAGTGTCTAATAACTCATCTAAAAAAGTGCAACATAATATAATATATGTATATATTAGTTTTTTTTTTATTAAAATAGCCCATTTGAAATTAGGAAGAAGTTATTTGAGAAAATTTAAAATACGTTATAACTTAATTCTAGGAATCATATATACCCACATGACCTATTATTCATATTTAATACACAACGTAGTATTGAATTAATATGCCAAGTTTAAGAAAGTTCCTTACCAACATATAAGGATAGTTCCAATAGTTTTAATGAAAAACTAAATGTCTTAAGATAAATCTAACATAAACTATTTGAAAATTAAATAAGTTTATTATATAAGACATTGCATATTTCATAACATTAGTAAGAAGAAAAATAATTAATAATTTAATACTTTAGATGAACCAAAAAACTTGATTATATTTTAACCAAACCACAGTTTTGCATTAAAGTTATCAAGTTAATATTTCACTTTCCATGTTAAGAAACAAACCATAAAATAATATCGTTCTTCAAAATATAAATTCCCAATGAGACACACTTAAATAAGCATATTTATACATGATAACTTAATTATGTAGTATATAGTAAGTTGTACGTAAACATTAGTGTAAAAGAGCAATGGGAATTTCTTCGTGCACTTCCATATTTTTTATTTTTTTTTGCATCTTTATATTTTCTTCTAACACTCTTATTGATGTGACCCAAAAATATATGAAGATGACCAAGAATGCTATACTTGAAGGGTCATCTCAACAAGCAAATAAAGACTTTATCAATAGAAGAAATGAACAAGACTCAAAGCATTTGAAGTTCTTCTTATTAGTCTTCTCAAAATGAGGTCCAAGCCCAATTAATATCTTTAGAATAGATTTAAGATAAAACATTAAAAAGGAAGTAGTAGGAAAAGTCACTTTTTCTAGGATAGGAAGTGACTTAAAAGGGGCGGCATTTGCAATGTCTTTTCATGTACCTTGCCTCTTCATTTGCAATGCCTTTTCATGTACTTTGCCTATTCATGACTGGTCAACTATTTCTATATAAAGAGGAGCTTGGTTCTTTTGTAAACATTAACATTGGCAATGAATTTAAAGTAAAGTTACTATACACAAATTGTGTGAGTTGTGAGAATTGTTTCTCCTAATCTTGTCTCATATTGTGAGTGTTTGTGAAGCTCTCAAGTGGCGGCATTGTTGCACTTATCTTGGATCAATCACCTTCCAAGTGGTGTGTTCTTCCCTTCCATGACTTCAACCACATAAGTCCTTCTTGCTTCATCTTTCCATTTCCATTTCCATTTCCGCAGTTTATACTCAACGTCAATTGGTTCGTTTGTCTTGTTCTTCATTTCTATTCGGTTAGATTGTGTTGTTCTTCCTTTTAATCGGTTCATTTGTCTTGTGATGCATTTCTATTCGATTCAATGTTGTTATCTTGTTCTCCTTTTAATTTCCGTAATATAATCTTGTTCATGTGCTTGTTATTGTTTCTTTTCCATTCAATTGTTGTGTAAGGAGATGACACTCATGTTCATGAGTTTGGTTCATCATTTGGAAGGCATTGAACTCCATTGATGTTTCCTTAAGGCTCCTTGTTTGTGTCGCACCTTGTCTTCATCATTCATCACCTATAAATTGTGTTTTTACCTTTGGTCTTTGAAAATGAACCTTCACATCTACTTAACATTAAGTTAATGTCCAGTGGGGATTTTCCTTAGAATCTTCACCTAAATGCTTAAAGAATTTGATCCTAATTATAAGAAAGTGTCACCAAATTAATGAATTTAAAATCAACTCACATCATTTATACTTCTTAAAATAAATTTATCATGCAATCTATTGATGTTTTCTTTTTAGTTATGAAATGTAAAATCCCTTTTCGGATTACAGCATCCAGAAGTTACTCGTGGCTATGCCTATTGCGGTGGCGCTCCTCATGATGTGGACGTACCTTGCGGTGATGCATTTGTGTACCTTGTGATGGCAGCACCTTTCACGGCTTCGACGACAGTCTTTGTTTCGTTTCTAGGGTTTTTATTTGGTTGGGACGCATGATCCAATTTGGGAAATTTCTTCTTGCACCTTTATAATTACTTCCTGCATTTTCATAGGGGTGGTGAAATTTCCATTTTACTCTTAATAAAAAATAGATAAAGGCAAAGAATGTAGACAATTGAAGTTAATCCCGTGATTAAACTTGATTAAGAGCAGTCTCTTCTTTACAATCTTTTGCATTACATAAAGTAACCAAGGATGCACCATGGACCTTGCAACTTACACGAATTCTGTCAAAGATTTCTTCTAACTGAGTAGGAGTTAGCAACATAAACACCTGTAAAGTTAAAAGATTTTCCATGCAAAGCACTAGAAACAACTAAAAATTAAGGATTAGAAATTTCACTTTAGTTCAACATCAGATTAGCCAAACACTAGATTTAGGAGACATTAGTGATTCTATTAGAAAAAAAAAATTAAAGAAAGATTAAATTTATAAAAAAACTCAAGATGATTGGTGAAAGGAGTCACAGGCTTAGCAAGGAAAATAAATTGAGGTTTGTAAAGCTGCAACATATATCCAACATGTTTTCACTTTTCTGGTTTGCCATACCTTAATGTTCCAAAACAAGCATCTCATGTCCATCACTTATTTTTAGCTTGTCTTGCGTTAGAAAACTTCTTGCCCAATTGATAGAAAAAAAACCATAACTCCTTGTCGATCCTCTAGACGATCATAGTCTAATCAACAAAATAAGATCGTTTGGAGCAAAAAGATTGAAAAATAGAGTTTTTTCACAAGAAAAATACAACAAGGAAGAACTCTATTATAATACAATGTAACATTTTTAACAAAAACAACCTATTAGATGGGTTATTATTGTCTATCTTACAAAAAAACATAACTAGATCGTATATTACAGTAAAACATTTCAAAACAATATAAAAAATGGTGAAAACAGCAAAAAAAAACAAAACAAAAATTGAAGGAGAATAGTTAAAACAAATGAAATCTAAAACAATACACTAGAATCATTAAATAAAAAATTGAAAAGAAAACAGAACATTAACAATAGAGTTGAAAGAAAGCCATGGTAGTAATCTTGCTAAAAATACAAAAGAGCTACAATGAGCGTCTAGTCTATTTGGTTGAGCGTTGAACTATTGTAATTTTTCACATTGTGAAGTTATAGTTGTGTACATTTTCTATGTGTTCTCTTTGAGAGTGTTCTATTATTTATTTGAAGAGTTCTTAAGGTTAAAAAGTTTTAACTTAGAGAGATATTAATACTTGATGTGAGTTGAGTTGCTAAACGTACCCTATAATTGTTAGACAATACCCACAGAGAGTTTCCAAAATTGATAGACACTTTTCAAAGTTGCTAGATAACTCCTTATAATTTCTAGACAATCCCCCAAAATTGGTAGACAATACCCCCAAAATTGATAAAGACTTTCCATAATTAATAGACACTTTTAGAGTTGTTAGATAATCCCTTGAACATATTTGCTAAATAATCCCCTAAAATTGCTAGACAGTCATCTCAAATTACTAGATTGTCCCCTATACTTACTAGACAATTTCCCAAAGTTGCTAGAATGTTCCCAAATTTGTTAAACACTACCCTAAGACACTTTCCATATTTTTAGAAAGTTGAGTTGAATTTTTAAAGATGTAAACATCTAATTGTTGAGGAAGAATAAAGAGAAATCTACTACATTCAAATCGGTAAAAAATATAAAAAATATCAACATATTAGTATTTATTGATTTTTCTTTTTGAAATCAATGTATATTTATAATTTTTGAATCTTTTAATAAAAAAATCAATAACCAAAGTGAAAATAAACAAACAAATATATAATTGATTATTCAGTATTTACAATTTGATAAATAATATATATATAACTCAAACTTTCTTCAGTTACAATTATATGTTAAGGTATCTTAACCGCGATAGAGAAAGTCATTTTTTGCGGTTTTTGATAAATCTAGGTCCTCAAGTTTATTTGTTTTTTATCCGAGAATCATTGGTAACATTAAGTTCTTAATATACAAATAAAAAGTAGAAATATACCTTTCCGGAATTTGTGAAATTATAGAATTGTTCTTCATGATGTTGACAGCCTCATCACATTTTTGCAAGTGTTTGGGTAAGTACACAAAAAAGAAAGCTACTTCTGCACTTTCTATTAACTTTTCCCTCCTTTAAAGCAATTAAGAAATAACATTAATATTTTAATTATATTATAATCCTATGTATGATAAGCAACAAGTGGCACCAGTGGTCTAGTGGTAGAATAGTACCCTGCCACGGTACAGACCCGGGTTCGATTCCCGGCTGGTGCATTTCAAGGTCGCTGTGATGAAGCTTCTGGTGATTGATGGGTCAATCACTCTTCACCTTCTGGTGGTGTTTCAAACTTTCTTCTGAGCAACCTTTTTTTTTTTGACTCACCCAAAAAAATCAAAGTTTTTCTTAGCCAATGAAAACACATGCAGTTCACATTTTTTTTACAATAAGACACTTTATCATTTTCTTGATGCAAGAACGTGATTGGTGAGTTGGCAGATTTGGTTCGGTGCTTACACACAAAACAAAACACAAGCTGAGAAAGAACACAACACAATTTCACTCTGTGACGCGAAAACTCTGAACCTTCTCAGACTAAAACCACACGTCATCTTCTTCACTAACGGTGAGCCCCTTCTTCTTATTCTCTCTGTTTATCAGCCCTAACTCAATCCTTCAATATCTACATGCATAAAATTTTGCTTGTTCCCACTTTTTCTTTTTTTTATATATGTAGGACTTAGGAGAAACTTTTCCACTGAATGTTGTTGCCTTTCAATAAATCATAATGAAAAAAATTAAAGCTTTCAATTGTTGATTCTTTGTTATTATTGCATAATGTGTGGTACCATTTCATGTCAATGAGCAAGCACTGGGACTTACTTTCATAGATCATTGTCAAGCCATGTTTATTCTGTTTGTAAACTAACTCAGATTCGGGTACCCCTTAACAACAACCCCATTTTTAGGCCTCCTAAAAAAGGTTGGCATCTTGTTCCTGTAAGAGAACAAACAATGGAACTTACTTTCATGGATCATTGTCGAGCGATGTTTATCCTGTTTGTCAGCAAAGTCAGATTCAGATACCCTTTAAAATCCCACTTTTAGGCCTCTTTTGTTCTTTGTACACTCGTTACTTGTCTCCTTGTGTGAAACCCTTCGATTGGAACACCTCCTACAGCTTGTTCGAAACAACCCTGCCCTTTCTCTCTTGGAAAGGTGCCAGTCCTTGTTCAAGTTGAATCAAATCCTGGCCCAGATGATCCTGCCTGGCTTGATTGTTCAAGACTAAGTTTTTATGACTCTCCATGACGAAAATTCCTACATGATGCCCATTAGAATCTTATGATGTCATGTAAATCTTGGAGAATACTTATATAGGTTGGAGTATTCAACACCTATACTCTACTGGAAGGAGTGTCCAAGTTAAAGAAATTTTGAGTACTTGTTTATAAAACTCTTCGCTCTCGTACTTACATGGATTTTGATCACACTTGCATTTGAAAGCATATGATCTTGTATAATCAATATAGTGCATCAACAAAGCAAAAGGAATGTTTTTCTAATTCCGATCGCTAATAGTTCTTGTTTCTGCATGTTGGTTTCATATATATTGCTTCAAGACATGATTCATATACTCATTTTTCCTTCCCTGTATTGTTCATTTTTTAGTGTATGTTCCTGCTGCTACATGTTACTTTTATTTAATGTTAATGTCAACAACTAAATAGATAATATGTTTGGTTTTAATATGGAGAAAGAATAAAAGAAAAACATTCTGATCAACATTGAGGTTGAATAGATTGTTTGTATGATGTATGCCAGTGGCTTGAGTCACATGTCTGTGTTTCCTGGGTTTAGGGTTTTAGGTTGAGAAGAGGTTTGATCTGGGAAAAATGTTTTCTGTTTTTATTTGCTTTCACTTTTTTAATCGTTTAAATGTCACCATGTTTTCACTTTGTTTCCCATGTTCAAAAGTTTGTACAAGTAACTTGAAATATTAAAAAGTTGCTCTTTTGGTCTCCTATAGACACTATTGAGAACAAAAAATAAAGTGAAAATAATGTGTTATATTTTTTACTGAATATTTTCTAAAACTGAATGGTCCCTTGATTTACCGCATTTCTGTATACTGGATGTGTATATGGTGTCATTGACACTAATACACTCTAAAGTATGAATTGACTTTTGCAAATTTCTGTTCATTTCTCTTCAATAAAAAGTCCATTAGTATGTAATGAGTAAAATTGGTATAAATATTTGTCCTCTAAATATATATATTAATTGTTTTGTTTGTTTGATACAGAGATGTCGATTATAATACGTAGAGGCATCCGTAGCATGCCAACACTAAATGCAGCAAAAGTATCTGCTGCTATGCTAGAGAAAGGCCAAAGTGGTGTCATAGATGCTTCACTTACACTTATTCGAGAAAGAGCGAAGCTAAAGGCAAGTCATATTTATTTTTATCCTTCTTTCCTGAATCTGTGTTTGTTTAGTGTTGTTTCTTTTGTCCCACAATTTTATATTTTATTTCAGTGATTTTGTTTGAGCTGTGTATGAAAGTAATGTAAATGTGGGAGTTCTCTTTTTCTCCAGGGAGAACTTGTGCGTGCTTTGGGAGGCGCTAAAGCAACTTCAACTCTTCTTGGAGTTCCTTTGGGACATAATTCATCTTTCCTTCAAGGACCTGCATTTGCACCTCCTCGCATTAGGGAGGCCATTTGGTGCGGTAGCACAAACTCAACAACTGAGGAAGGTATAGTCATATGGTTTTCTTTGGATAGTAGAAATCTTTGGAAATGTTTTTGGTTTTAGCACAGGTTAAAGTTTGCTTTGTAAACTCATTCAAATGGTAATTGGTTATTTGCATCAAGTTATCGTTGTATACGATTCAAGAGCTAAACTCATCCAATTGGAAATTTGAAATTATGGATGATATCTCTTTATGTTGTTAAAATTTCTGGAATTTTATGTTGTTCGGATTTCAGTTACCTCCCTTCTCTTTTGGTTGTATTCTCCTAGGATAGCATGGAGTTCTGTAATGATGCCTGCTCACCTGTATCTAGTTATTCTTTGTCTGTGAATCTACAGTGGTCATGGAAGCAACTTATTTCATGGGATATATGATCACTTGCAATGTCACTTCACAGTTCCCTCATTATTATTGTTTTTGGTCTGCAATTACTGGTAGATTATGATAATATGTAGCTTATAATAGGATGATTCTGATTATGCAGGCAAGGAGTTACAAGATGCACGGGTTCTAACTGATGTTGGTGATGTCCCAATTCAAGAAATTCGAGATTGTGGGGTAGATGATCACAGATTAATGAATGTAATTGGGGAATCTGTAAAGTTAGTGATGGATGAGGTAAATTTTCAATTTTGTGAGCTTGTGATTTGAATACTGTAACATTATTTGGAATTATTAAATCACATGTCCCACGACATGCAGTATATGTCATTTCTTCATTTTTTGTTTATATTTCCTCATTATTTTCAGTTCATAATGATTTACATTCGATAAAGATTGCAAAAAAGTGACAAAAAGAAAAACTATTTTAAGTGTTTTACTTTTCTAGTACTTTGGTAGCTTGATTGTATCTTACCCTAGTATGTAAGTAATGATTTTTTATGCTTCATATTCCTCTGTTTATCTTGTGTTCTTGTTATCAATTTTTTGTTTGAGGACTTTGTAATTAATTAAATTATAATTATGGAATTGCATTTGAGGACAACTGATGCTCCCTTTTCTACATGCTACAACTGTTTCTATAAGCTGGTCATTCGTAGTGTGAATGCAGGTGTAACTAGTTACTATTAGCTTATGTTTTAGGTTTAGTATTGGCATTAGTTTTGAAAGCTCACTTTCATCAAGGATTGTTTGATGAATTTGGTATATTGATCTTAGAAAACTGCGTTTACTTGGGTCTTTAAACAGAGATAGATCTGCTGGTCTTCAATCCTGATTAACCAGTTAAACTTACAATCATAAATATGTTTGAAATGAATAATGGCTTCTTGGCAATTGTTGAACATGAGTAGGGAAGGATCCATGTGTAACATGACAAGAGAAAATCTTTGAAGGTCCTTGTATTTCATTATTGGATTTAATTCTCCAAAAAATTGACTTGTTTTAGGTTTTTTGTGTGTGAAAATAATGGCATTCTTTCCATCAAATCTACTATCACTTGAATTATCATAAATTTTTATATTCTCATATCTGATAACTTTCTGTTTGAACTTCGAATTGCTTAATTCTCACAGTGTCTACATTATTACAGGATCCATTACGCCCCTTAGTTTTAGGTGGTGATCACTCAATATCATTTCCCGTTATCCGAGCTGTCTCGGAGAAGCTTGGAGGGCCTGTTGATGTTCTTCATCTTGATGCACATCCTGATAACTATGATGCTTTCGAAGGAAACATCTATTCACATGCTTCTTCTTTTGCTCGAGTCATGGAGGGTGACTATGTTCGGCGACTTTTGCAGGCAATTCTTCGATGTTTGCAGATTTATGTTTGTCTGTAACATAAATGGTTTAATTTATTAAGGCATTTCGATAACTTTCATCTCATTTAGCGTTTATATTCTGTTAATTTATGCACTTTGTTTGATTATTTTTTGTAAAATAGGTGGGATTTTGTTTAGATGTTAAATATAACTTGATCAGGAATCAAGATGTGATCATCAGGAACCACTGAAAGATGACAACCAATATAGGCGTAGGACATATAGATGATGTGCTTAATCCTTCACGCATCTGATTTCACAAATGAAGGAATCCAATCCCCATTGTTATGATTCCTTTTTGCACAGTTATCTATTATTGATTATCTGAAAGTGTGTAATTTGACCAGAAAGTAGATAGAACACTTTGTTAGTTGATTTCCCTAGAACCCTTTACTAAGCAAACATGTTTTTTTTTCAACTTAGTTTAGTATATTCAACCATGCTATCGAAATGAATGTCTCTTGGAGTGAATTTATCTGATAAATGATGGGCAAGAACAGATGGCATGATCTCTTTAGCTTTGGTTCTTTGACTTATATCTTAGTCTGCAAATTTTGCTGTTAATTTGTTTCAGTAGTTAAGTTGATGTAATTTTTTCTGTTTTATATAATATCCGATATTATTTCTCTTCCTCGTGTCGTGGATGATAGTAAATATTTCATTCTTCATCTTTGTTCTGCAAGATATATATTAGTATTCTTCTTGCTGCTTTTAACTCATCAATCTATTTCAGGTTGGTATAAGATCAATAACAGCTGAAGGGCGTGCACAAGCCAAAAAATTTGGAGTTGAGCAATATGAAATGCGGACATTTTCAAGAGATCGCCACTTCTTAGAAAATCTGGTCTTTCTATCCCTCTTTTCCTCTTTTATATAACACAAACATACCTACACATTATTTCATGTCACTCTCCATCTATCAAGCATGACTTATAAACCTTATATATTATATCCATATTGACTACCTGGTTGATGTCAAGGCATAGTCATACATGTTGGAATGTATTCACTGATCAATTGATATTTCCTTAACGTTGTCACCTTTAGGAAACATTCGGGAAGTTGGCAGTTTTTTAGTGATACCTTTCCACCTGAATCAAATTGTGTTCTGCAATTGAGGAAGGGTGAGGGTATCTGTTGACATTGTCACTGAAATGTTTGAATATTTAAGAAACTTCAATCATTTTACATGGATGAACAACTTTTTATTTGATGATAATAACAATTATAACCATCATTGGAGAGTTGATTTTTCTGCTTTTCTGTATCCTATGTATGCCTCCAATATGCAAGGTTTGTGTGCATTTGTTTCCGCCGGAGGATTCGTTTCAAGCAAAAATATTGTGTCTGATGGAATTTAATATCATCTTCTGTTTTGAGATTTAGTGCTTTTGTGACATGCAAACCTGGGGATTTGCTTTTGCAGAAACTAGGGGAAGGTGTTAAAGGTGTATATATCTCAATAGATGTGGATTGTCTAGATCCAGCCTTTGCTCCAGGAGTGTCTCACATAGAACCAGGAGGCCTTTCTTTCCGTGATGTTCTCAACATCCTGCACAATCTTGAAGGTGATGTTGTTGCCGGAGACGTGGTCGAATTTAACCCTCAACGCGATACTGTCGATGGAATGACTGCCATGGTAGCTGCTAAGCTGGTCAGAGAACTGGCTGCAAAGATTTCCAAGTGATCATCTCCAGCTTCCTCATCTTCACTTCAACCCTCTCATTACCTAAAATGCACCGCTGGAAAAGAACATGGTCAAGGATTCAAAGGTTTTGAAGGACTGTTGGTTTTCTGTTTAGTTGTAGTTGGAGTGTTGGTTTTCTTAATAGAACACTCAAGAATGACACCCTTTTGAATATCTATCTTAATTCTTAACAAGTGTGGTGGAAAAGAACTTTCTTTCTCTAAAAAAGGAATAAGTTGTTTCACCTCATCACTAGTTGCTTTATCTATAGGGAATGAAGAAATGAAATGACTCTTCATTCATGAATAAGTGTATTTCTTGATGAAAAAGGGGATATTGAGTGAGCATTATGCATTTACTTTTCGATGTTAGTGATGGTTTTTAAGAGTCATACACTTGGCATACTTAATTAAATTTCAGTAGGTATTTCATCAATCAAGTGAGGAAATTCAAACAATAAGGGATATATTGATTTTGACTATCACCTTCCATTCTCAACTTTTGATATTGAAGAACAAGGAAGTGAAGGATAAGAAAAGAGAGTACGAAGGATGTTCTTTACATTCAATGATTCTTCTCATTATTATATTTCCAATTCACGAATCTTCTTCCTGTCATTTTTGTGCTTGCATGATGCTTCAAAGTTTTCTACATGCTACTATGCTTCAATCATTTTGCAAAAAACAAAATACACACAAAGAAATAGAGCTTCACACTCCTTTGTTTCAAATTAAAATTCCAGATTTCTTATTCTGGAAAGTATTTTCGGAACCCAATTTCCAAAATCAAGCTTCGCACTCATTTGTTTCAAATCAAAATTCCAAGGATATTTTAGACATTTAAAAAATTTGTAAAGTGCAGGAGGTGCCAAATTATATAGTGCAGGAAGGAAAAGCCGATTTTGACAGTTTGTTCTTGTATCTATATGAGATGTGAAAAAAAGTCTAAATTGCACCAGAAGAACAATGAAGTGGTTGTAGTTAAAGTAGTAACAACTGACACAAAAGGGCTTGTGTAGAGAAGCAAGTGCTTAAGACTTTCATAAGTTGCTGAACAATTAACAATGAATGATCATTGTTCTAATGTTATGAGAGTGAAGGCTTAGACATGGAGAAGTAAGGGAGAGGAAAAGGGTCAAATATAATGCAGGACTTTCATCTTTTAAACTCACTTTTCAATAGGTCAATCTGATATAAATTAGTCAAGTTTGATATTTTAGTTTGAAATACTTATTTATATCAAAATATGCATTCTGAATTTCATAATTTAGAATATATTTTAAATTATAAAATTCAAAAATATATTTTAGACTTTACAATAAAAAAAAAATCTAACTTCATGGCCAATTTGAATTTTTTCCACACCTTATAAAGGCATAGAACAAAACCATATATTCACATAAATCTAACTTCATGGGCAATTTGAATTTTTTTCACATTCCATGCCCTTGCTAAACATTCCTATTACATGTTTATTATCGACATGTTGCATTTAAAACTTTATAAAAAATATAACAAATAAATACTACTTTTATGAAAATTTAATTTCTCGTCTTCTCCAATTTTATAATATTAATTTATTGTTTAATACTATTATAAATTATTTATTTGAAATAAAATTGTATTTTACTTCCCCCAAAATCTGTGAAAAGTAAACTAAATACTTAATAATAGTATCCTTTACAACATGTTTTCTCACACAAATCTTTATTATTGCTTTGTCACTAACACCAAGAGTTGAAAGTGAAATTCTTTAAAACTTCTTATAATCTCCATTTTTGACAGCTAAAGTTTCTATTTTTGTTTCCTTTTGTTAATATTCCCTCAACTTTTGTTTCTATGTATATAGGATTTGATTTTCTTATTTCACTTAGATATAACTTTAATTATTTACTAAAAATTATGTGATATTGGTTTGATTGTGTGTGTAATTGTTGCTACTAAGTCAACAGAATTATCTCAAAGATCCCTAGAGGTTCCTTAACCTCTAATGTTATAAAAAGGTGTGAGAAAAACTATTGTTCTAATCAATATATATATATATATATATATATATATATATATATATATTATTTTTTTTATTTTTTTTTGGTTATAGAATGTCATGTCAAAATGTTATTTATTTCAAACAAGGTGTATAAGATGAATTATTTATACACTAAATTTGTTTAAATTATAATATTATTAATCAAATATTTCACTTAAAAATATATAAATTATATATATTTAAATTAAATTATTATTAATCAAATATTTAACTTAATTAAAATTTTGAAAATTATTCTAGTAGCGTTGAATAACTATTTTTGAAAAAAATACGAGTTAGTTATCATTGTCGGAATATGGAAAATTTTCATAAAATTACATTTTTCGTTATAAAAGGAATTATAATATTGAAAATTGTAAAATACTTTTTTCAAAATAAATTGAAATGTAGTAAAAGGAATATTAAAGACATTTATTTTCAGATCCACCATTAGAATAGGATAAGTAACTGACAAAATGTAATAGGATGGAAAATAACAGTAACACATTAAAAATACAATCACGGTTGTTGACGACGTTCAATCTAATTAATTCTTAGGATGAAAAATAACAGTAACACATTAAAAATACAATCACTGTTGTTGACGACGTTCAATCTGATTAATTCGTTCTTCCAGCCAGTCCATCCTTTGATAAGCCCGGTCAAAAACTGTGTCAAACATGTCTAATTTTGTGTACCTCTAGCCTAATGCTCGTTATAGTTTTCTGGATGTTTTGAATCCCGCCCAAAAATTTTGGTTTAACGTTGGCGCATCATGGGGGATTCATCAGCTTCTTCATCTTGCTCGTCATGCCTACCAAGTTGCTAGACACCATTTACCGAGAAGATATTCAACTTCTTCATAGTTTTCTTCTTGAAATGGTGATTCCACCCTAGCATGATTGATGACTCATTCATCAAGTCCAAGCCATAGACTGAAATATCGTTTCTCGTATGCAACCATCTGACGTTTCGAACGAAAATATCACGAATAATACAAAACGTCCTCAATCCCCATTGGTTCGGTAGTAAGAACTGGAACATCATCTGTTGGGGCTTTACCCTTATGAGTTTTTTTGCCTCTTCGTCGATGAAGATGCCATGGATAGTAAACTTGAAACATATTAGAAAAAAAGTTAACTTACATTCACAAAATAATACCATATGAGAAAATAAAATAATAACAAAAGGAGTGACAATTAAACATAAGGTACATAACACTAAAAGAAAATAATAATATTACAACTTCAATTATGTAAAATCCACATGTTCAAAAACAAAAAGATAATAATAATATTACAACTTCAATTATGTAAAATCCATATGTTCAAACTAAAGTAGGATTAGGGTTAGAGATAGTGTTAAAGTTAGTACTAGGATTAGGTATATGATTAGGATTAGGATCATGGTTAGTGGTTGGGTTAGTGTTAAAGTTATGATTAGAGTTAGGTTTAGTGTTAATGTTAGGGTTAGGAATATGGTTACAATAGGGTTAGGATTAGGGTTTTTAAGCATTAGGGTTACCATCACAAATACTTATAATACACAAAAACAAAATAAAATTATAACTAATTATAATACATAAAATCATATTCATATAAACATAACAACAAATTCAATATAAACATAACAACAATAATGTTTTCAATATTAAACATATACTATAAAATTTTAAGCAAAATCAATATCAATGTATATCATATATAGAAAAAATACTATTTTTTTATTATTAAAAAATGTTGTAGTTATGGAAATTAAAAATATACCTACTGGAAACAAAATTATAACCATGTTCACAAAAAAAAAACACAAGTCACCAACAACATAAACAATATAAACATATGCATATTGAAGGAAAAAACTCAAACGTACTAAATTAGGAAAAGTAAAAGGAGCTAGAGAGCACCAACACCAACATCAACCTAAAATGAACATCAACAGGTAACTACCAACCTCAAACTAAGTCAAAGAAAAAAAGTTTAGTCCTTAACTAATTATCAACCTCAATATATACACTCCATAATCAGTTAAAGCTAAAAAACATAGGAGAAATCGATTATGCACAACAAAAAATGCAATTATTAATCGATTATGGGTTCAAATACTTTGCAAAATCGATTATGGATCAAGATAAACACACTACATAATCGATTATTTAGTGAAAATATGTGGTTAATCGATTATGCATGTAATAAAACGTGTTGCATAATCGATTATTGCTTAAAAAATATACCTATAATCGATTATCCACTTAAAAAGAAGTCATAATCAATTTTTGGTTATGTGTATTAAGAATGGTAATCAATTATGGCTTACCTCCAAGCATTGGTTCCAAGTTTAAACATTTTATGGAAATGGTTTCTTTGATCCTCACACACAGAAGCTCTCTCAAACAAACCAAATATTAAAATGGGAGTGAACAAAGCTCTCAAATGCTCTCAACGGAACTGGAGAAAGGCACAAAGGTCTCTACAAGAGGAAATCTCAAATGGTGCACAAAACTTTCATGATCACAAGCTTTTGAAACAATAAAATTTCAAAAGCAGTCAAACATGCTCTCTGCATGGATGCCCTTCTGCATGTTAATGTCTTAGTGGTTTCGGTGCTTCAGTTTTCACATGAAGGTGAGTAGAAAAATCAATTCTAACCAAGGGCAATGAAGTAAAAACCTATGCATCTATATGGCTTTACTCAACGTTCTCTGCTGTTGAGAGAAGAATCAAAATGGACCCTCACTCGCTTTTTCGTCTTTGCAGTCTCCCACACACATGGATCCAAACACACATGATCTGTGCTCTTCCTTCATCGTGAACAGGAACACGATGGAAACAAACAACATAAGTGTAATGGAGTGAGAAGAATCAAATAAGACAATAGCTACTTGAAATTAAAGAATGTACAAAATTAAATTATATTAAATATATGTTAAGTTGAAATCTTGTTGCAAAGGTTCAAATGAAACATATACAAGGATAATAGAAAAAAAATTTAATAAATAATGACACATAATACGAAGAAGTAAAGAATATTATTCCAAGACAATTGTACAACATAAAACATATTTTGAATAAGAAATTTTAGTTTCAAACAAAATATCTTAACAATTTGATTAAACAATGAATTAACAACCTATTTTTTTTTATACTATGATATGAACTACTATACTAAATATCAATTAACATAATAAAAGTTTGATAAAGTGAAAAGAATAAAACCTTTTAGACCTAATGGGCATCAACACTTTGTTTGATTTGTGTTTTTTTTCCCTTGTTCTTCACTTTGTTGATGTTTTTCATTTTCTAAAGTTGATCATGAGAATGTCCTCCACATCAATTAGAAAAATGGAACTCAAAATTAATATCTCTCTTACTACTAAAATATCCCCTTTACTTTATGAAATACTTAACCCTTACTTAATGATATACTTAATAGAATTTAGTTAAGCATATAAAATTGTATGACATTTAAAGATCACAACTACCATTAGAGATCAACTTCATGTTTTATTAATCCTTTTGCAAACAAAATTCTTATCAATGTATAGTTTTTTCATTTTAATTCCATGACATCTTTATATGTTTATGACATTCATTAAATACTTTTTTACAAAAGAATAAATGGTTGCATATGATTTACTTATGATTATATTTCTACTTATCCTAAAGTTATTTATTTATAGTCCTCTCTAATACATGCTTATAAGACACATTATTATCATTTCATTTTCTCATTGCAAAAACTCACTTCTTCTATCAGAACTAGTAGTAGATTGAGTAGTTTTACAATCTTAATTTTTCCATCAAATCAACAACTTATTCTCATCTTCACTACCCTTTGTTATCATTTCTTTAAGATGATTATATGATAAATTCCATTCATTTTTTCTTCACTTAGATATTATTTAAATTTAAATTATTTCAACTCTTGATCTACTGATCTCGTTGTCTATCATCCTTATTATGTAACTCATGAGACATTTATTAGGCAAACCTCTATTATATATAGGTTACGTTTCTAACCTTTGTGAAATTATTATATATATATATATATATATATTTTTATTTTTTTTTTCATTTGCAAGATGTTGAAGAATTTTAGAAGATGAGTCTATAATGAAGTTTAAATATTGAATCCATGTTCAATTGAATGGATTTGATTGATATTCATATTTATGTGGCGTGATAATTTTTAATTGAATTTTTCAAATTAAGTTCAAAATTGGTTTAGGGTTCAAAATCAATTTTTTATTAAATCAATTTTAAAAGATAACCAAATCTTTAATCTAAAAGTTTGCATTCTATAATGGTCCACTTATCCAAACCAACATTTTTATGATTCAAATAACATTTTTTTTTCAATGGTTTGAATACAATATATAAATAATAGAATGCTAATTAAGAAGTGATAAAGTGAATAGTAAAATGCTAGACTCTCACTATAGTTATGCTGAGACTAATGAATCCTATGGTAATGCCAAAAATTCTTTGTCCTTCATTACTGTTGAATTCAATCTTAAATATGAGTTGTATGGGCCAAATGGGCCTTACATTGTTTCAAAAGATTTCTAATAACACTTTTTTTATTACACAATGTAATCCTCCATCTATTTGGGTTGAGTAATCTGACGTTTAGGTCTATTGTTGTTGGGTTGAGTTGTAACAGTACCATTCGCCGGTTCAAACACTTTGTACTCAAAGTGAATGGTTGGATTGTTTTGGGTCGATAGGTTGTTATTGGGCTGGGACTGAGGGTGTATTTGGGGAAAATTGGGATGACTTGTTTGTGGGGTATTTTGGAACATTGGGAAGTGTTTTGTTCGAGGTCTTGGATTTGGGATTCTTTAGTACGAGATTTGTGTGGCAACTGGGGAGTGGTTGGGATGGGTGGTGGGCACATAGAGTTAGGTGAGTGAATTAATTATGGATTTGAAAGTCCTTTAGAGTTAGGTGAATGCATTAATTGTGGATTTGAAAGTCCTTTAGAGTTAGGTGAGTGAATTGGTTGCGAATTTGAAAGTCTTTGAGAGTTAGGTGAGTGAATTAATTGCGGATTTGAAGGTCTTTGAGAGTTAGAATTTGTGTGAGAGGGTGAGTTAAGTTCAGTGGTAACATGTGGTCCTTTGAAAGCACGGAGGAGGGGGACATGGATGATTGGGTGTACGCATGAGGTGGCTGGTAAATGGAGCTCGTAGGCAACGATGCCTATGTGACAAAGCATTTTGTAAGGTCCCGAGTATCGAGGGTTGAGTTTCGAACATGGACAACGCTTCATCGAATGCTAGCGGTATGGTTGAAGACATACCCATACCCAATCATTTAGGTTAAAAGAACGTTCTGAGTGGTGGTGGTTGGCTTGGTCGCACATTCATTGACATGTCCAGTAAAGGGTTTGTTTAAGGGTGTGGAGAACCAGTGTGTGTTGGTGCAATAATTCATTGATGGTGGTGCCCGAGGGTGGAATGTGTAACAAATCTAAGGTGGTGGGAGGTTGTCTTCTGTATAGAGCATGGAACGGCGAGGTGCCAATGGTAGAATGATATGTTGTATTGTGCCAAAGCTCCATTAGATGGAGATATTGGTACCAAGTGCGAGGGTGATCTCCAGCAAAGCACCGCAGGTAGGCTTCCAAACTCTGATTAAGGACTTTTGTTTGACCGTATGTTTGTAGATGGTAAGAGGAAAATGTTGTGCGTTGGGCTTTGAATAGGTGTTTCCAGAATGTGCTAAGAAATAGAGGATCTCGGTCTGAGACAATGGTTTTTGGTAGCCCATGAAGATGACAAATCTCTACTGAGAATCACTTGGCGAGTTATTGGGCATTGAAATGTGTGGGTAAGGCCACAAAGTGAGCATACTTCGTGAGGTGGTCGCAAATGACCCATATGACAAAGTGACCTATTGAGGTTTATAAGTGTGTTATAAAATCCATTGATAAATCTTCCCACACTTAATCTGGTAATGGGAGCGGTTGGAGTAATCCTTGGGGTTTTGTTGGTAGATACTTGATACGTTGACACATTGGGCATTGTTGAACGTAGTTCTTGATGTCTCTAGTCCACTATGGCCAGTAGAATGCAACAACAATGCGAGCAAGAGTCGGTTTGGTGCTGGATTGACTAGATGTGTGAGATTCATGCAATTCTTGGAGAATGTAGTTTCTAAAGTTGTTGGCAGCGGGAAGAAACACTTGCTAACGAAAGAATAGTAGACTGAGAAGAGACTGGGTTTTGTTGTTCTTTAGTGCAAGCGTCGACTAGTTTTGTGCCTTCTATGGTGGAATAACATTTATGTAACTCTTCAAATAGCAGTAGGTTTGGCGACAATGATGTAAGAAATATTAAAGGTATTGTGATGAAATCCCATCTAGCCTCGAAACATTCGGCTAAGAAGATTAGAAGCATTCAGGATCTCAGAAGACTCTAATCTCAGGGAAAATTAGTTGTTGTCTACTCTTCCATTTTTTAGCTAGTTTTATAAACATTGTACAAAGTAGTATATGCATTATTTTGGGTTTGTATTTGGGCCATTTTCTTGGGCCAATTTTCATGGGTTATGTATTGGACCAATTTTCATGGGTCATGTATTGGACTAATTAAAGTAGGGTGTAAATAGAAAAATAAAAAATCTAGCTAGAGTTACAATTGGGCCTCCTTGGACCCAATTCAACTCTAGAACATCTACGGTGCACAAATAAATTACTAGAGTGCAAATAGAAAGCATGAAGTGGCAAGGAAGGCATGAAGGTCCACATGTCATCTCCTTAATGGAGAGGATTCCCACCAATGTCAAAAGGAAATTTGTCTTCATGGGAATGGAGAGTATTCTCTCCAATTAGAGGAGGACACTTGTCAACCTCTAATTTGAGAGGATTTGCTCTAATTAGAGAGAGTCACTTGTCCTTCTATGAGTGGAAAGTTTTTAGGGTTAAAGCTTGCACCTTGGTTGCCCAAAGAACTATAAATACAAGTGTTAGCCTCCTCGTAAATTAGTTTTGAATAGACTATTAAATTGCTGCCAAAATTTCGCCTCAACTAGTCTCTTAGCTCACTCTTTGCTAGCCTTATTTCTAAGTGTTTTAGCAAGGAACCTCTTAGGAGTTGGTTTAACCTTCTCCATACACCAAAACTTCACAATTTCTTTCAGCCATTTTAGCCACCCAATCCCACCAAATTTCGCACCCCAAAATACAAAATAAAAGACTCATAACAATGTAGGCTAGGATTGCATCACCCTGTGTCTTGGCATGACAGAGCATCCGCAACGTTTCCTAGGTCGATATAGTATTAGGAAATCATATCCCTGTAACTTTGATGTCCATTTTTTTTGTTCTAGAGTTTGGATTGTTTGGGACTGAAGTGTATTTAAACCTTTTTGGTTTGTAATTATTTTGAAGTGTTGGCCTAACTAGTAATGACATAATTTCTTAACTGATTCTGTGATTGCAAACATCTCTCGGACATACACTAATGATGCCTGGAGCCTTGGACACATCTTCTTGCTGAAGAAAGATAGCTGATGCCCCTTTTGGCTGAGCATGACCCCCACGACTACTACGGACTCGTATGTTTCCACAACTGTACTGGACGGACGAGTTTGGGTCTTCGACCCAAGCACTTGAGTGTAATAGGTCGATTAGGAAGGCCCATTTGAAGGATACCTAGCTCGGCTTGAGGTGAATAATGGGCCCAATAATGTGTCATGAGGCCGGCCCAGATACTTGACAGTCCATATTAAAAGGGTAATTAAAAGCGAAACAACATGGTGAATAACTGAAGTAATTAAGCGTATATATATATATATATATATTATATATATATATATATTCAATGTAAATAAAAGCTGTTAGGAATAATGTTGCATACCTGAAAAATAAAGCTATACATTAACAAAATATTCTTGTTGATGAAATTGTTGAAGGAATGTCTATAAAAGGGTTTAAGACCCCGAGTAAAGGTAAGTTTTTTTTGAGAATTTTACACTGATACAAACTTTATAGTTTGAATGCTCTCACTGACTTGATCGTCAGAGTGTGATCAACAGGTGGAGCCCATTCGTCACAAAACGCCTTCATCTCGGTTCAATAACACTAAGGAAAGTCGCTTTAACTCGGAGCCCACCTCTAAGTTTGACCAAGGTCAGCAGGCGAGAACAACAACAAATGGCAGGGTGAAGTCTTGTATATGTATTGTAGGAACTTGAGATATCTGTAATTTTAATTCTGCAAAGGCCTCCTGAGCCGAGACATTCTATGTAAATTTTTGGTTATGTAATAAGTTGGTGAGAGGAGCGGCGAAAGTGGCATAGTGATAGAAAAATGTTCTATAAAATCCATTTAGACCGAGGAAACCATGGCAATAACGTTTTCTGGATCGGGGGCTACTCCTTCAACTGAAATGATACCCAAATAACTTACTTGAGAAGTGACAAAACTGCACTTAGATAACTTAGCAAAAAATTTCTTAGTGTGTAGAACTTCTAAGATAATCTGTAAGTGCAAAATATGATCCTGCAAATTGGGACTATAAATCAAAATATTAGAAATAGCACTAGGACAAACCGTCATAGAAAAGGTCATTCATGGTTGCCTAAAAAGTGGAAGGTGCATTAGTCAAGCCAAAAGACATGACTAAAAGTGCCAAGTACCATATTTTTTTTTATAAGGAGCACTCGGGAAGAAAAGGGGCTTGTGTTGGGTTTAATGGTACCCTCTTGATGCATCTCAGAGATGAATTGAGTTATAATTTCCTTGTGGGAGTGGGGATAGCGATAAGGTTTAACATTAATGGGTGGGGTATGAGGGAGAAGGGATATGTGGTGGTCATATGGTCTAGGTGGCGGTAAACCTCAGGGCTTCTGAAAGATTGTTTGGTTTTGTAGGAGAATGGATTGAATGGGAAAAGGGAGGGAACATAATGGAGATGATGGGTTATGTAGGTCAAATTCCAAAGACGTTGGTGGAATTGGGGTGTTATCAGTTGAAAGCAAGTGAAGGGACGCAATGGAGTTGGTGAATAAGTATTGGCAGAATTGGTGGTAGGTGGTTGAAGTTGGGGTAGATGTAGTGGTAACTTGTATGGTGATTTGTTGGTTCTGGTGGGTGAAAGCAATGTTGGGTATAAAGAAATCTACTTGAATAAGCCCGAGAATGCGCATCCATTCAATACCCAAAACTACATTCGCTCCTTCAATAGTAAAAGGTATAAAGGAATGGTGAATGTAGAAGTTTGTAGAGAGATGTCCACTAAGGGATATATACCTTGCAATTGTATGAAGGCACCATTTCCTACCATCATTGATAAGGGTGGGCTTAATGTAATGGGTAGGTGAAGGTGGTGAGAAATGCAAGGTTGGAGAATGTTGTGGAAGTTGCCTGAGTCTATGAGAACAGTGACATGTAGGTTGTGGATTAGGCCAATGAATTTTAGAGTTTTGGGATATGTGTTGCCTGTGAGGGCTTGAGGTGATAGATGAAAGTGGATGGTGTTCAGGTATTTCGTGTTTGTAGGTGGATTGTCTATGGGTTCCGAGGTTGGGTCTCAGTCGTCCAAGAGAAGTAGAAAACGAGAAGTGGTGCATTTATACCCTAGGGTAAATGTCTCATAACAATTGTAACATAAACCTAGTGCATGACGTTCTTGCAATTGGTTTGGTGTGAGGCATTTAATGAGCAAGGGATGATTTATGTGGGGTAGACAATGGATTTGTTGCTAGACAATATGGGGGAGTTAGTGGTAGGATGGGTTGTTTGGGGGGTAAAAATATGGTAGGGTCTAGGTTTGGAGTCATGATGTTTGTACTCTATTAATTTGGCTAGACCTGATGGCAAAAGGCTCAGCTCAGGACCAACCACTAGGTCAATGGTAAGGAAGATTTAAGAAGATTGAGACTCTACTACTGATGGCAGAGACACCCTTTTATATATGTTCAAAAATGTCATAACCTAGTGCAGATTTTCTAAAGTAGAATTTAATTTTTCTTACTAAAAGTAGAGTAGGAAGTTTAATTGTAATTTTTCTTATTTGAATTAAGGCTGAAATTAGGCATCTAAAAACCAACCTAGGTTAAATTAGGGTTTCATAAAGACTCCTAATTAACCTCAGCCGGTCATTTAAATCTATAAGAGTCGCATGAAGCACACATAGGTCTTGCTTGCAATGTGACTTTAATTAGGCGCCAATTTCAAACCCTTTTCATTTGAATTTTCCCAATTAATTCGTGTAAGGCATGATCGGACCTCTCCACCATAAAAGGAGGTGCTTGACTCTCATTTTAATAAGATCAATTTTAGAGTGTTATGCTACCAAGTTGCTAGCCTTCTCACTCTCTTGTCTGAACCTCTCTAGGTTAGACACCTTTGGTCTTCTTCTTCACCTCTCTAAGTGATATGGCTCAACCAATCACTCTCCCTACTCTTCATGCACCTTCAAGGAATCCATAGCTCCATTGGAGCCATCCTTGTTCCATTCCTTCCATCAAGCTTCCGCCAATCCTCTCAACAATTTAAGGAAACAATTCAGCAATGAAGGCACACACCATCAAGACCAATGGCTTGGGAAACCGAATATGGGTTGAGGATAGAGAGTTCTTTGCGAATTTCAGGTTGGAGTCCCGAAATAAAGCAATTAAGTATAATATTAGGGGTTAGTCCAACTATACAGTTACATAATTTCTCAAAACGGGATTGATAATCTGATATCGTGGTGGTTAGCTGGAGTTTGAATAATTCTGCTTGGTGGTTAGTGTAGGTGGACGGTCCAAAACGTAGTTCCAAGGCGCGAGTAAAGGATGTCCAATCTGTGATAAGGTTGTTTTCGTGCAACCATTTAAACCAGCTGGGAGTCTCTCCCTTCATGTGGAAAACTACCATAGAAACCCTTTATTCAGGTGGAATCTATAAAAAAGAAAAACATTGTTCCACTTAGAAGAGCTAATCTAGAGGTTTAGGGCCTTCAAAGAAGGCTAGTTGCAACTTGGGTGGTTGGATAAAGGGAGGGGGTTGTTAGGGATAGCTTGTTGGTTGCCACTTTAATGGGTGTCGTTAGGGGGTGAACTGTGTGTTCATCGTGGGTTGTGGATGGAATTTGATCCATGAGAAAAATAAGGGTAGATTGAATAGAATCATTATGTGTCTTCATGGTTGTCTAACAGGTGTGACTTTCCTCCATTTGTACCTGAACAAAAGACAAGCGTTCTTGAATGGAATGTAGAATTTCTTCTAAGTCTTTTGTTTGGGGTTTAGGAGGCATTGGTAAGGTCAAGGAAAGCACCAATTACTACACTATCACTATAGCTATGTTAAGACTAATGAATACTAGGATAACATCAAAATTCTTTGTCCTTCATTACTGCTGAATTCAATCCTAAATAGGAGTTGTATGGGTCAAGTGGGCCTTACATTGTCTCAAAAGATTTATAATAACACCTTGTTTATTACACAATGTAGTCCTCCATTCATTTGAGTTGGTAATCTGACATTTAGGTTTAGTAATCTGACATTTAGGTCTATTGTTGTTCGGTCGAGTTGTAACATAAAGTCTACCAAAATCATGTTTTGATGGTATCCCGAGTTATTTTTTTTTCCTAATATTATATTGACATAAAAATAACAAGTATATAAATAACATAATCATAATCCAAGAATTGAATATTATTACTATGTAATTAATAGAAGATATTGAAGGATTATACCATAAAAATAAAATTAGAGAAAATTATAACTTGATGGGTGAAGATGAAAGTGGTTACATTAATGGAAAATGAAGATGGTAAGAAGTTACAAAACTCTTAAAACAAAGAAGGGAAAATTGGAATTGATTGAGGTATTAAATAATATTTACTTATATTTTTGTTAAAATAGAAAAAACTTTTACCTTTCATATTCAATTATATTAAAATATTTTTAAAATGTAAATATGTTATTTAATTAACGATTTTCAGTATATTTACGATTGAATAACGTTGAAGAATCAAACCTTCAATCAATACATTCACACCACTAATCCCATTCTATCTAGTGTCCAACCTTGCAAGTCAAGTACAAATAATGAGATTACAAAATATTCTTCGTGAAACTTAACTTATAAAGTGTGACTTTGCACTCGATGTATCTCGAAACTTAAATTTTTTTTCCTTCATTCCGAAATTAAAAATATGAAATTAAAAAAATACATTTTGAAAAAGTAATTCCAGAATATATTTTATGTTCTGAAAATTAAATTTTATAATAAAACTGGAAAATCAATTTTTTATTATGAAAAACAATTCTAGAATATAAAAAATACATTTTAGAAAAAAATTTCAAAAACAAAATTAAAAAATGTAGTCGAAAAAAAAAATTTGAAAACCAGAAAGTGTTCCAAAAATCCAAATCTAAAAACGAATTCATAATGTATTTTGATTTGTACATCTTTTTTATTTAAAGAATTTTTTGTCATTTCACATAATAATTGAGTGCAGGTTCAAATTTTGTGGAATAAAAAGGTAATTACCTAAAATTATTCAAGCCCACTTATTCCAGAAAGGCTTGATTTTTAGGTCTAGTCCAATCCCAATTTCGACAAAAACCATCTTGGTTTGCCTTAAAAATGATAAAAATATTATATCCAAAGATATAAAAATATTAAATCTAAATAATAAAAATAGCATACGTATTTTGAGTTTTAAATCACATTAATGAAACTAGTGTTAATTTAAAAATGTAATTGATTTAATAAATCAATTATAACATATGTACATGTTTTTGTTAAAAAAGTCATTAAAAATATAATAATTATTTTAAGAAATAAATTAACCTGTAATTCTTAGAGTGGACTTAACCTAAACTCATACTAATAAGAGGCTAAAGAATCGGCCTATAATTGACCAGATTGAGGTTTAGTTTGGTGAAGTGGAATTGGAAATAAATTAATGTATTAGATTTAAAATAAAGTAAAAATATATATCTAATTTCATGGTTACACTAAAAAAAATCTTTAAATAAAAGCTAATTTTAGAGAGAAAAAATAATTAGTCACTATATTGACTAAATTAGATGATACTTTGAGACTAAAAAATTATTGATATCAATAGCATATTTTATTATTAATAAATAGTTTCTAAAGCTAAAATATTAGTAGCTAATTAGATATCAATTTAGAAATTAGTTTATAAATTTTATTAATAATAAAAACTAATTTAGATATCAATAATTTTTTTAGTCTATGTTTTGAGTGGCTTAGCTTTTATTCAGTGTTTCGTTATGATGTACAAATAAATTTCATCGGGGGGATTTGGGTAGCAATTGTATTTCATATGAATAAATGTATATTTTTAAGAATGGAAGAGTGGATCTTTAGGAGGTTTTTATGGTGGCTCAAAGGAATATTGGTCTTGACAACCAAGGAAAAATTGACAGATTTCTCTTATTCAGATTGGTGCTTGGATCCCCTGTTGTATGAAGTATTTGAAAAAAAATGATGTTTTGCAAACTGTTTTAACTATTTGTTAAGATTGTTGGATTTTTTTTTTGTGTGTGCAGGTTCTTGTTTCCACTATTGTTGTGACTATGAAAAGAGAATGTGACTCCTGAGCAGGTTAGTGGGCAAGTAAAGATTATAGGTTCGAAGAAAGTGTACTCTTTTGTTAAGTAGGATTCTTTGTGACCTATTGTTGGGTGAGGTTATCTGATTGTCTTGAAATATGAAGTATTGCTATTGTGGGTTTCTGGTTGTTACTATGGGTTGTTTTTGTGTGTATTGTGTTTTGCCCTCTTTTAACTGAAGATTGAGTATAAAGACCTTGATATGATTTTATGAGGGTTACTGAATTCTTTTGATATGGCCTATCCTCTTTTTTCATGTATATTTGAGGATTGGTTTGCTGATCTGTAGAGTCTGATAGTGTTGAGCAGGTTGGCCTAGCCATTTTCTGTATAAGGGTTGGGGTACCCCTAAAGTATCTTTTTTTATTTTATTTATTATTTGCTGATAAAAAAAAGTGGTATATAATTTAGTTAGTGACTAACAATTTTTTTATCTCTAAAATTGATTTTTTAATCATTTTCTTGTAATGACAATTGGAGGTGATTAAAAATTATTAGTACCATTTGGAATGACTAACAACTATTCATAAATTATATTTTGTGATTGGATAAGAAAAAAAAGATTAAGATTGTGCGATTGAAGTAAGAAACCATAGGCAATAATAAAGAACAAAGGGGTCATGAAGACTAAAATAGATTACTAGTTTGAATGATTGCATGTTGTAAATGAAGAAGTAAATAATTGCAAAATATTTTACTTTTTTGTTTTTGACACCATTATGTAAAGGAGAAAGAAAAGTGATAATAATACATTTAAAAAATAAGTTATAAAGTTACAAGAGTCATATAAGCATTGGAGGGCATAAAAATATTAAACACGAATCAAACATGAGTTAAATCTTCTTATTATTTTAAATCATAAATAAGTTCATTATAAACTTGAGTCAATGATTACATACACATGATCACAAGAGGATTAAGAAGTATAAAAGAAACTACAATTTAAGCATTCAAATATATGCAAAATAAAGGTGGATGAACAACATAAGAAACACAACACCAAACCACAAATAAAATTAAATTACATAGATAAAACAAACAAATAGTGAGAAGACTTTGGAGAATTCAAGAAATGATGTGCCACTTAAGAAGACTTAATTTTCCTTGTCTAGGATAAACAACGTAACATCAAATGATCACCACTTGACTTCTACGAACCAATATAAAACTCAATAATTATGATCACTCTCACAATAGATTCTAAACAACACGATAATATATATATATATATATATATATATATATATATATATCCACTCAAGGATAAGCTTGAAAGAAAATTACAAAATGAAAAGGAGAGGGAAATTTCAAAATTAAAGTTCCTAGATCTAGATAATGGGCCAAGATAATTTATGTTTTTCTCACTTTGACCTTGCTTTCTCTAATCCTTGGTTGAGCTTCACATGGACTCTTGGTGGACTTGAATGAATTTCACATGCTTCAGGTTTCCCTACACTCTTATGGTCACACCTTGTACCTTATTTTTGAGCTTTATGGTCACACCTTGTACCTTTTTTGAGCTTGCTAGGCCCAAAAACAACCTAAGATAAGATTACTATGTAAACATATTTTTACAAAGAAAAATAAAGGATAAACAATTCAACCTAGAGTTCATGAATACAAAATTAAGAAACTAAGATAACATTTTTGTGTGCAAGAACATCTTTTCTAGTCATACTCCTAGTTATCCTTCTTGAAATTATGTGTTTTTATTTTTTTATTCTCATTTATGCACTATTCACCAAGATTCAATTTATATGTATTGAATGTATGCTTTATTTGATAAGAGTTTAGGTAGGTAAAAATGAATATTGGTAAATACTATTTAATGATATATTTTTTTAACTAAATTATAAATGCTAAATATTAAATTTAAGAAGATACACAACTAAATTGCATCAAAATATTGATTCATTGGGAGGAAAATTTACAAAAAAGGAAGTGTAGAAGAGCGAGTATAATAAAATCTTTTGCACTTTTTTTTGCATAAAAGGTTATTCTCTTCTAGACATCACTATGAAACTTTGGATCCCAACTGAGTTAACATCCCAAAGTCCGTCAATCATGTGCTCTTTAAAGAGTGATATTATTAAAAGAAAGAAAAATAAAAAACAAATACAAACATGAGACCCAACCAAACCTATGATACATTCATGAAAATACAAACTAGAGAAGGTCAAATCAAAGGGAACCATAGAAATAATAGGTTTCTTCAAGGCTTCAACCACCAACATAAAATTAATTTCATACAAAATGGATTATCACACTTTTACCACAACTAACTTAGTTGCAAAATAAATGAAATTACTAAATTATGAAGGTTAAATATTACACTGATGATATAAAATTAAAGAATGTACAAAATTAAATTACATCAAGTTTAAAATGTTTTGGAGTTGTTCTGACCTCGATTCCTTAGCGATGTGAGAATATATTGGCATTCGGGAACAGGAGCAAACTAGTAAATATCAATCAAATATCAATAAAGTAATATTTCTTAAATATTACTTTTTTTCCTTTTCAAATCTTTCTTTTACATTAGAGGAATAAAATAAAAATAATATAAAATAATATTATAATAAATATAATTTTCTTAATTCCATCCAAATCAAACAACATTCATTTTTATTCTATTTTTCTCACATTTTTTCACTCGCTTTTTCTGTCTATTTCATAACCACCATAGAACAAAAGAATCATGCAAGGACACAAAAATTTGTAAAAATATTTATTAAAAGAAAATAATGTAAAGTAAAAAGAATCAAACCTTTAAGATCTAATGAGCACAACAATTTGTTTGATTTCCTTTTGTTCTTCTTCCTTATCATTCACTTCTTTGATATTTTTCATTCTTCAAAGTTGATCATAGGATAATGCCCTCATATCAAAAATAAAATTGAAATCGAAATTAATATCTCACTCACTATTGAAATTTCTTGCTTTTTAAGGACATACTTAGTGAAATTTAATTAAGTATATACTTTTATATGACCAAAGTTATTGTTCATAAATTACTATCATCTTTCTTTTTCATTGAAAAAACTCACTCTTTTTTATAAGAACAATAGTAACAAGAGTTGAAACTGAGACCTTTTGCAAATTCTTCCAATCTTCGTTTTCCCACCAAGGCAACAACTTGTTCTCATCTTCATCACCCCTTTTGTGATCATTTCTTTCAAATTTTGTTTCTATGATAAATTCCATTTATTTTTGCTTCCACTTATATAAATTTTAAATTACTTCAATTCTCATGATGCTGATTTTGATGTGAATAAATTTGTTGTCAAGTCAAAATAATTATGTGAAAGAATAGTTACAAAAGATTGTTTTTCCTACATGTCATAAAAAGTGTAACTTTGTTATGCCTCAAAGTACTTTTTATCATAACGCACCAAATTTCTATTATGTAAACCTTTATGAGTTTATATTGAATTTTAATTCAATCCATATCCAAATGAAGTTAAAAATTATTTTAATTAAATCAATTTTAAAACATAATTGGGTTTTTAATATAAAAATTTGTATTTTATTTTGGTTCACGTAGTCACAACAACATTTTTGTGATTAAGAAATTATTTTCTTTTTTTAATGAAATATGTAGATAAAAAAGATAACAAAGATAGAGTGAACACTGAAGCATAACAAAGTTATGTTTTTTATGACATTAATTTACCTTTTGTATCCAATGCTAACATGATTATCTTGACATGGAAATAACATTTATGTAGATAAAAAAATTCATAATACAATAATTAAATAATATTACAAGTTCTTTGTAGTTAAGAGATGATATTGAAGGATTATAACATAAAAATAAAATATAGAAAATTATAACTTGAAGGGTGAAGACGAGAGCAAATTGTTACATCCATGAAAAAACGAAGATTGGAAAAAGTTGCAAATGATTTCCCTTTCAAGTGACTTTTCATTCTCAGAAGTTAAAAAAGAGAATGTCACAAATAAATTTTAAAGTAGGGTTCAAAATTAATTTCCAAATAAAAACACATGAATATATGCAAGTTAAGACAAACATATGAACTTCTTGAAACTTGAATCAATTAATCAAACAAATGTTGATGTTAGATCTAATCAAATGTGTGCACTAATTCAAATGTACAATAAAAGATAAAAATATAAACTAATGCATGTGATATAAAATAATGAAAAGAAAGATACATACCTGATACAATGAGATGATTGAGAATTATTAGTATCAATTATAAACAATTTGGAATGAATAACATTTGTTGATAAATTAGGGGTTTTATGACTCTATAAACAAATAAGAGAAAATTGAGATAGGGATGGAAAAAATGAAGATAGAAGACTTCATTAAGACTAAAACAAAACTATGGCTAAAATCTAAAAGGAAAGTATTGTGAATATATGTATATCACAATCAACAAAGAATTTATCATACAGAGAAAGGTAAAAAGAGATAGAATGAAGAGTTTGTGAGAATGGAGAAGGTATATATACATGATTTTGTTTTTTCTAGGTTGACTTTTGAGATTGCGGCGAGGCTGCAACACTTATAATATCTAAAGTTTAAGAGTAACCAAATACCCTAAATCTAACGGTTGATAAAGTACAATAAATCTTAGCGGTAGAATTTGCCTATAATATGGGCTTAGTAGTTTTTAGCCCAAAAAAAATATTAAAACCAAAAGGATTTTAATTTATTTTTCATTTAATGTTATTTTTAGATAAAAAAATAAAGGTTAATTTTTTTGTATTCAATTCTGTAAATTAGTAAATGTATTTAAGTATATTATTTAATTAGCATTGGTAGAATCACATTGAAGAATCAAACCATCAATCAATACTTTCACATATTAAAGGTATCAATCAATACTTTCACATATTCAATTAAAGATTCAATTAAAGGTATGAAGACAAAGTCAAGTAAGTCATATTTTAGAAGTATTGTGATTTTTAGGTCCAATCTAGTTCCCTTTTAGACAATAAACCATTTTGGTTTGCTTTAAAAATATTAAATCTAAAAAATAAAACGAATACATTTTAAATTTTTAACACATTAATAAAATTAGTTTTAATTTAAAGATACATTGATTTAATACATAATTTTTAAATTTTTTAACTAATATTAAATTAAATTATATATAATTTAAAGACATATTGATTTAATAAATCAATTATTGCATACTCGTACATGTTTTGTTAAAAAAATGTAATTGTTATTTTAAGAAATAGACTAACCTATACTTGTACAAGTGGACCTAACCTACGAATAAGGACTTTTGCTGGTACCTACACTCTACTCATTTTTTAAATGTCCAAAACACTCTTCTCGAAAACTCAATTCAAAACATATTTATGTATATTTTGTTTTTTAATATTATAGAATGTACATTCTGAAAAAGGTGAAATTTGATTCTGAAAGAGAAAAATTATATTACATAAAATAGAATATAGAAATTTCTAATGCGAAACGGAAAACAAAATCCATAACTACTAGTGCGTATTGAACCTAATATTATGAGATGAAAATTCCAAAAAGTTTTCGAAAAGTATAATAGAAAAACATCTTGTTTTCTTTTTTTCTTTCTCACAAACCGTATTACTGGAGAGTTACTGAAAACACCTCCAAATTCATCGATTAACCACGAACAACAGTAAGCAATCACACAACACTCACAATGTCCAGAAAATACAACTCATAGCTGCGGAAAAACTCTTCTTCAAACATGCACAATAATGAGGCTAGTTTAGTCATTTCAACATAGTGATATACTGCATGTTGGAATTTCGTATAGTGCAGGAAGCAAACGCCACAAATAAGTGGTTAAACGAACCAATTCAAAATCGACAAATTAAGATTTAGTTTAGTTAATTCTAAAATAAGTGATTATGAAATATATAATTTTTAAACAATCACTTATATAAAAAAACGTATATGATTTTCTATTATTTAGTTTGCAAATTTTACTACCAACTTATTTCACAAGCCACCAGTTGACTAAGGAACGAGTTTTCGATCCCCTGAACCATACCAATATTTCGAACTCAAATCTCTTAAGATGGGATCAATTGAGGTATTGTCCATTTTAGAACTTGAAACTCCATCAAGGTTTTGTCCTTAAAAAACATCTCGGATGATTGAATGAGGAATGTGTATGTAAACTGAAATTTTTGGATCGTAAAAGCTAAAATGACAAATTGATCATCATCTTACAAGGAGGATTTAGCATATAGTTTTGGGTGACTGATAATAAATTTAGGAATCAATTTATATTTCAAGTTAAGTTTAATTTTGAAACCATTTTTTCAAGTAATTTAATTTAAAAATATTTTTAAAACCAAACACATGTAACTCTTATGCCCAAAATTCTGTAGAAACATTTCAAATATTCAAGAAAAATGACAAATTTTCTAATAGTTTAAATATTAAATATAATAATACCAAAATAAATTATAAATATAATTAATGATAAGGATGACAACCAAACATAACAAGTCCAATTTATGGCATTATGAGTAAAGGTAACTCTTATATGAAGTCTTTGTCATAATTAATCTTAATAGATCAAAACCAATCATACAAATAATTAAATCAATAATATTAAATTTAAACTAAACAATTCAAGATATATCTAAGGAAATGTAAGTAAAAAAACAAAATAGTAAAATAAAAATTAGAGGCAACGATTGGTTGTAGGATGAAGATGAAAACAACTAGCAACCTTAGTTTGGAAATTGAGATGGAATTAGTTTTAAAATATTTAACTTCTAGTTCTTGCCACCACTATTTAATGGAGAAAGAAAAGTTGTAATAATTTGTGTCAAAGAAACAAGTTACAAAGTCATAAGAGTTATATAAAGCATTGGAAGACTTAAACATTTTACACATGATTCCATTCATAAAATCACAAAAAGGATTAAAAAAGATAAGAAAACTTGAATTTAAGCATAAGAACATATGTAGAATAGAGTTGGACAAAAACATGTAAGAAACATAACATCAAATCATGAATGGAATCTAATTAAGAAGATAGAATTGAACAAAATATTTGATACAAGAATAATAACTAAAAATAAAAGAAAAAATGGTGAGAAGACTTGGTAGAATAGAAGAAGTGATGGACTTTTTGAGAAGACTTTATGTTCCTCCTCCAAGATAAACATCATAGGATGAATTATCATTTGACTCCTAAGAACCAATGTAAGACTCTAGAATAGTGATCACTCTCATAAGAGATTCTACATATATCTCAAATTCAAATTTTGATGTATAATAAAATTGATTTACACATAGAGAGTTAAAATTCTTAAATCTAGATCAAGGCCAAAATCATCTTCATGTTTTCCATAGTTGTGTGTCACACTCTCCATTCTTTTCTCACATTGACCTTGCATTGTCTAGTTCATGACTGAACTTCACATGGGTGCTTAGTATATTTGAATGGTTGTTACTTACACTACAAGAAAATCATGGAATAGAAATCAATTTTAGAGACAAAAAATAATTAGTTGTTATAGTAACTAAATTAGAAACAATTTTAGAAACTAATTTTTTATTTTATTTCTAAATTAGTTTCTATTATTATTAAATAATTTCTAAATTGGTATCTAATTAGCAACCAAGGTTTTGACTACCAATTATTTAGATTCTAATTTTGGTAGCAAAAACCTTGGTTAGTAATTAGATACCAATTTAGAAACCATTTAACAGTAATATAAACTAATTTAGAAACCAATTTTTTTTTAATCTCTAAAATGATATCTAATTTAGTCACTATAACAACTAATTATTTTTTATCTCTAAATTGGTTTCTATTTTATGATTTTATTGTAGTGTTACATTTTTTTTTCTTATACTCTTTCGACCACACCTTGTAACTTCTTTTGGATTTGACCCAAATACAACCTCTTAAGCTAAAATAACTATGTGCATGTATTTCTTCAAATAAAAGTAAAGGATAAATGAATCCATAAAATATAGAACATAAATGACACGAAATGGAAAAATGCACAAGATTAAATTACATTAAAATATACATTAATTTAAAATGTGTTCTGAAAGTTTCAAACACAGCACATTCTTAGTGAAGGATAAATAGAAGAAAAAAAATGGTATAGATTAGTTGTTTCAAATCAAACATCTTTAATAATTTGGACAACCAATTAACAACTCAAAAACATTTTGATATTATAAAAATACTATCAATATCAATCCACATGGTTAAAAAGCTCAATAATTTTCCTTTCAAATCCTATTTTTCAAAATTAAAGAAATATAATAATAATAATAAGATGATAAAATTAATATAAAATAATTGATTTTAATTCAACAAAAACTAAACAATATTCATTTTAAATCTACTTTTTACTTTTTTTTCCACTATTTTTTCTCATTTCTTTTATATTCACCAAAATAGAACAAAATTATCACAAAAAAATTGTAGAAATATTCAAAAATGGAAAATAACATAAAGTGAAAATAATCAAACTTTTTATATGTAATGAGTACCAACAACTTGTTTGGTTTTTTGTTGGTTACTTTTCCTTATCCTTCATTTCCTTGATTTTTTTTTTTAATTCTCTAAAGTTGATAATGAGATGTAGGGATGACAAAGCGGGGCGGGCTAACCTTTTCAACCCGCATTAGCTCGCCCCGCATTAGCCCGCAATCCGCTAACCCGCAAGAAAAAAAAATTGTCATTGTTTTAATGTGTGCAGATGACGAAGAAGATTATAATTATGAAAAAATGGATGAAAGTTCTTCTAAACTGGCATCCAATGTTATTGAAATGAAAGAATGTCAATAATATTTATGTTTAATGTTATTGAATTAATGTTTATGTTTAATGTTTTGGAATTAGGTATTTTTAATGTTTCGGAAGTGGAAGAATAGTGATATTTGATATTTATCTTAATGTTTAATTTTTTTTTATGTTTGACTATGTTTGAAAAGGAAGAAAAAAAAATTAGGTTTAATAGTAATAAATATATAGGTTTAATTTGATAATTTTTTAAGAACAAAATGTAAAAAAAAATATTTAATTTAAAAAAAAAAAACGCGAGCCAGCTCTTATGCGGGACGGATCGGGAATTCTAGCCCGCAATAACTTTGCGGAACGGGTCAATACGGGACGGGCTGACCCGCTTTGCCACCCCTAATGAGATGCTCTTCATAATATTAAATAGGAAATGGAACTTAAAATTAGTATCTCATTTATTATTTATATTTTTCCTTTATATTATGATATACTAAGAAATTTAGTTGAGTATATAAAATTAAATGAGTTTTGAAGACCATAACTAACTTTAATATATTATTTAGCATGTATTAATTATTTATTGACAAAAAATTCATGATTACTCAAGATTTACGTGAGATTATATATTTACATGTCTAAAATTACTTGTTCATAGTAATACATGTTTATCACACACATTGATATCATTTTATTTTCTTATTGCAAAAATTGATCCCTTGTGTAGCAACTAGAAATACAAAGACTTTTGAGTGAGATCTTTTGCAACTTCTTACAATCTTTCATTTCCTACAAGGCTGACAACTTGTTCTCAACTTTAGTGTCATTTTATTATTGTTCTACAAATTTGCATTCTATGAGAAATTCCATTGGTTTTTGGTTCCAGATATTATTTAAATTACTTCAATCATTGTGCTATTGACGTTGTGTTTGTTTAAATTAAATTATACTAAAGTTGTAGTTTTGTGGGTGTTTCAATTGACCTATGTCATTATAAAAAATTTGAGACCTCATTAATTAATTAAAGCATTTACTTTTTCACCTTCATATTTTCTTCACTCACGTCTCATATTATAATGTATTAACTACAATGGTTTTTTCAAATTTTCGTTGTTTTAAAATGTTATCTCTAATGTATTAAAAAAAATTCTTGAATTACATATTCCAAAAATAATACTATACAAAAATATATGTAATAATAAAAATTCTAGAATATAGATTTTATAATTAACTTTTTCAACTGTACATATCGGTAAATCGTGATCTAGCCAGACCCAAGCCCAACCACTAAAACTCGACATAGGTCCCCTAACATAATTTGACTTGGGCTTGACCTGACTTATCTTGACGTGAGTCTGCCTCATTCAACTTGATGTGGATTGGAGGTGTGAGTCAACTTAACTCGACTTGGATTCAGGCTAACATGGACCTGGGATAACTCGGACTGACCTGGGTCTTGCTTGACTTAGCTTAACCTGGGCTCAACCTATCTCGACTTGACAAATCTTTCCTTGCTTGCTCGACTTATGCTTGGCTTGATTTGGTCAAATGTGGGCCCACCCTGATTCAGTCCATCAATCATAAGAGAATGCCCTCGATGTCAAAAAGATTTTGATTCTAAGATAAATTCCATTTATTTTTGCTTTCACTTATATATAATTTAAATTACTTCAATTCTCGTGATTTTGATTTTGATGTGAATAAATTTTTTGTCAAGTCAAAATAATTATGTGAAAGAATAGTTACAAAAGATTATTTTTCCTACATGTCATAAAAAGTGTAACTTTGTTATGCCTCAACGGAATTCTTATCATAACTAACCAAATGAAGTTCAAAATTATTTTATGGTTTAAAATCAATTTTAAAACATAATGGGGGTTTTAATCTAAAAAATTGTATTTTGTTAAGGTCCACTTACCCAACAACCTTTTTGTGATTAAGAAATTTTTTTCCTTTTTTTAAATGAAACACGTAAATAATATAATAAAAATATAAAGTTGACACTAAGCATAACAAAGTTATGTTTTTTTTTATGACATTGGAAGTTAGTATACCTTTTGTATCTAATACTAACACAATTATCATGACATGGAAATAAAATTTATCTAGATAAAAAATTCATAACAATAATTGAATAATATTAGAAGTTATATGTAGTTAAGAAGAGATATTGAAGGATTATAACATAAAAATAAAACATAGAAAAGTATAACTTTAAGGGTGAAGACGAGAGCAAATTGCTACCTCGATGGAAAAACGAAGATTGGAAAAAGTTGCAAATGATTTTCCTTTCAAGTGACTTTTCATCCTCAAAAGTTGAAAAAAAGAATGCCACAAATAAATTTTAAAGTAGAACTCAAAATTAATTTCAAATAAAAAAATGAATATATGCAAGTTAAGACGAACATGTGAACTTCTTGAAACTAGAACCAATTAATCAAACAAATGTTGATGTTAGATCTAATCAAATGTGTGCATTAATTCAAAAGCACATCAAAAGATAAAAATATAAACTCATGGATGTGATATAAAATAATGAAAAGAATACATACCCGATAGGAGGAACTATTTGGGTGATTGAGAATTATTAGTATCAATTATAAAAAATTTGGAATGACTAACATTTGTTAATGAATTAGGGATTTATGACTCTATAAACAAATAAGAGAAGATTGAGATAGAGGGATTGAAGATAGAAATCATGGGAACAATGAAGACAAAAGACTTCATTAAGACTAAAACAAAACTATTGCTAAAATCTAAAAGGAAAGTACTGTGAATATATGTATATCACAATCAGCAAAGAATTTAACATATAAAGAAAGATAAAAAGAGATAGAATGAAGAGTTTGTAAGAATTGAGGAGGTATTTATACATGATTTTGTTTCCTTTAGGTTGACTTTGAGGTTGCGGCGAGGTTGCGCTACTTCTAATACCTAAAATTTAAGAGTAACCAAATTCCCTAGATCTAACGGTTGATAAAGTACATATAAATCTTAACGGTCAAATATGTCTACAATATGGGCTTAGTAATTGTTAGAGCCCAACAAAAAAAATATTAAAATGGATAAGGTTTTTTTTTTCATTTAATGTTATTTTTAGATAAAAAGAAAGAAAAGTTTCTTTTTTTTTAATTAAATTCTATAAATTAGTAAAAGTATTTAAATATATTATTTAATTAGCATTGGTAGAATCATGTTGAAGAATCAAACCATTAATAATACTTTCACATATTCAATTAAAGATATAAAACAAGTCAAGAATTACTAATGTGATTGTTAAACCCAAGTCATATTAGTCATATTCTAGAAGGATTGTGATTTTTTTTTTAGGTTCAATCTAGTTCCAATTTAGACAATAAATCATCTTGGTTTGCTTTAAAAATATTAAATCTAAAAATAAAAAAGTATACATTTTAAAATATTAACACATATTAATAAAACTAGTTTAAATTTAAAGATATATTGATTTAATACATAATTTTTTAAATTTTAACTCATATTAAATTAAATTAGATTTAATTTAAAGACATATTGATTTACTAAATTAATTATTGCATACTCGTACATGTTTTCTTAAAAAAGTATTTAAAAAAGTATTATTGTTATTTTAAGAAATAGATTAACCTATAATTGTAGGACCTAACCTACAAATAAGGACTTTTGCTTCGTGCAGTATACATTTTGGTACCTACACTTTACTTATTTTTAAATGTCTAAAATACTCTTTTGGAAAACTCAATTCGAAACATTTTTAAGCATACTTTGTTTTTTAATATTACGGAAACTGCATTCTGGAAAATGTGGAATCTGCATTTTGGAAGAGGAAAACTGCATTACAGAAAATGAAATATGAAAATGCCTAATGCAAAATGATGTTACGGAAAACAAAATTCATAAGGGATAGTGCAAAAAGTATTGAACCTGGTATTGAAAATTCCAAAATTATTTTGGAAAGTAGAATATATATGAAGTTCAGACACTTCTTTTAAATGGCGTGTCAGTGTTTGATATTTGTATCGGACACTAACACTCGTATGACACCTGTAGGACACGTATCTGTGAAGTGTCTAATTCAAAAAGTATTTGTTAGATTTCTGGCAATTCTAATACGGTTCTAACACAATTTTAAAAAGGAAAAATATATTAATTTTCTAAAAAATTAAACTTTATTGTATAAATTGTTATTATGATTATAAAAATAAGAAACAAATCCCTGTGAACCAGTAATGAAAAACATCTTTCTGCTCCAAAAATTAATCTCAAACATATTTGTTCACATAAATTTTTTTTGTCAATTTATATAATTCATAATTATATAATATATAGATCCGTGTTCACGTATCCTATATTTTAGAGATTTTATGTATTTCCGTGTCCGTATCTATGTCTGTGTTGTATCAGTGTCCGTGTCAGTATTTATGCTACATAGTCTATATACCTTGCAAACTTTTCATTTTTCCCAAAAATCGCGTGACCAGAGAGAATCACCGGAAAATAGCTTCAAGTACGCCGATGAACCGTCAACAATATTAATTACACACAACACTCACAATGTCCAGAAAATATATTTTACTGTTGCTGAAAAACTCTTCTCAAACAAGCACAATAATAAGGCTAGTTTAGTCATTTTAACATAGTGATGTAATGCATATTGGAATTTCGTATAGTGCAGGAATTAGTGGTTAAACAAACAGATTCTAAATGACAAATTACAATTTACTAGTTACTTATAAAACAAGTGCTTATGAAATATATATTTTTTAAATAATCACTTATACATAAAAAAATGTATATGATTTTCTATTAAGAAAATATTTTCTACGATTTAGTTTGCAAATTATTATGATAAATTTTGTGTTGGACAAGAATGTTCGGGACCTCCGTACAAGCATTTGGTTGTGGTCAGCTCGGTGTTTGAACCCAAGAGGTGTGTTGTGAGCTCGATCTAGATGTTGGCCAGTCCAGAAAAGGTAATTAAGATAAAAAAATAAAGAGATCTTTTATCTATTGTGATATTATTATGAAGATAAAAGATATAATTGTTATTGTTTAAATTTGTTATCATATTATTTTGAAGATAAAGAGATATTTTATCTCTTGTGATATAAGCAAGTTAGTTATATATTAATTAGTACATGTTAGTTACATATTAATTAATAGTTATTGAGAATAAAAGAGGAGCACCCGAGAATAATGTTGCACATGTTAAATAAAATGTTTTCCTGCGGTTAGCACCTGAAGATAAGTGGTACCCATTAGTAGGTGATTTTTCTGTTATGATTAAATGCTCTTATGTTGAGATTACATTCTCGTTAGAGAAAGTTGTTGACGGGATATCTATAAAAGGGGCTTGAGACCCCAGATAAAAGGACGTTGTTTCTGAATACTAAGACTGAAACTGATTTGATATCTTTAGTGCTCTCACTGACTTGATCGTCAGAGTGTAATCAACAGGTAGAGCACCCTCTGTCCAATGGAGCCGAGTATTAGACTTTCCAGAGAAGACAGATCATAAATTCTGATTTAGCTCGATTCGAGCCCAACCATTGCATGTCGACATAGGTTCCCTAACTTAATTCGACTTGGCTCGACCTGACTTGTCTTAACATGAGTCTGTTCCATTTGACTTGACATGGACTAACCTTAGTGTGGGTGAACTCAACTCGACTTGGGTCTAGACGACATGGATTCAGGCTAATTCAGACTGACCTAGATCTTGCCTGACTTAGTGTAACCTAGGCTCGAGTTGACCTAAGCCTTGCCTAACTTGCTCGAGTTGACCTAAGCCTTGCCTAACTTGCTCGACTTAGGCTTGGCTTAATTTGGTCAAATGTGGGCCTACCCCAATTCGGTCCATCAATCATGAACTAGATGAATTTAGTCCAACTTGGACCCAAATCAATTCTGTTTGATGTGGATCCAGGCCAACTCAACTCGACCCTAATGTTAGGATCGATGGCTAGAACAAGAGGGGGGTGGGGGGTGTGAATTGTTCACAAAAGATTTTCACAAATACTTTACTTAGAATGAAACTTTAAAAATCAACTCAGAAAAGCAATTCAGAAAGCAATCAAATTGCCAAACAAAAACAGATATCATAATTATAATCTGTTAAAATAACGATTTAACCGTTTGTTTATGACAGCGAAAAATATCAAACAGTTATGGAGAGAAGAGATAGAGAGTGTTCCCGCCGGTTGACCTAAACGTCTTCGTGCGTCTCTGATAACTTCGTGTCCAAGAACCCTCCTTCTTACGTCCCTTTCCTCCGATGGAGTTACCTGAAAACAAAGAGACAAAGGGCGCCCTCGCGGCCGTTTGCACTCCGACGCTCAAGTCAGACTCTCGGGCAATGAAACACCAAACTCTAACTCTAAGAGCACTGTGTGTGTTCTCTCTCTCTCTCTCTGTGTGTTGCTTCTCTTACTGATGCGTAATGCGTACTAACAAAAAGCGTACCTTGTTATGTTTTGTTGTTACCCTTATATACCTTTCAGTGTCTCTGCCCTTCTGGTTAACTGTGACTTAAGCATACTGTAGGCGCGCCTTAGCGACACTATCACCTAGTCTTAGTGATGGAGGAGGGCCCAAGCTCACCACACGATGAAAGCCAAGCCTCCAAGACTAGACGGTCTAGCCTATGATGAGGAGCGTCTAGACTCAAAAAGGAGCGTCTAGCCCATGAAGAGG
>Ga0123342_1000970_pt1 | contig 48071 bp, 84 predicted proteins | sample Turbeawhitnodule_FD_89960 | JGI IMG/M metagenome (GOLD analysis project Ga0123342, IMG submission 89960) | Root nodule microbial communities of legume samples collected from Mexico - Turtle bean Mexico white nodule | ecosystem: Host-associated > Plants > Roots > Nodule | place: Mexico: Nepantla...
ATGCTGCCCCGCCGGCACAAATCGGCACCTACCACGATGCGGTCGTGGCGGAATTGGTAGACGCGCAGCGTTGAGGTCGCTGTGGGGCAACCCGTGGAAGTTCGAGTCTTCTCGACCGCACCAGTAGCTTTCGAGCTATCTATTTGATTTTATTGTTATATTAGCGGCAAGATATCTGTCGATATTGACATTTTGCCGGTTTTTGAACTACAAAACGCACTACACCGAACCTCACGGAGATTGCGTTTTTGCCACCCCGGAAAATCGTCAAAGTCACTCTTGATCCGATGCGGTACCTCAAAGCGCGTCATTCACGGTGGCACTATGTCAGACGCGTTCCCACGCAGTTTTCCGCCCTCGATCCGCGCGGACTTATACAAACATCCCTGAAGACCAGTTCGTTAGACGTCGCGCAAATACGCCGCGATGCGCTTGAACGCGCCGATGATTTGTTCTGGCAAGGCATGGCGCTTGACGACCCGGCGAAGTCCGCCCACGCTCGGTACCAGGCGGCACGGGCGCGAGCTGTGGCTATGGGGTTCGAATATAAAGCCGCCGTCGACATAGCCGAGTCGTCCCCGCTCGAAGAAATCATACGACGGATAGCTATCGCCAAGGAATCACCGCGCGATGAAGCCGCGATACTCGGTGGAGCAGACGAACCGAAATTGACCGTCACGCAGGCTATGGATTTGTACGTGGAAGAAATTGCTTCCGACGAACACCAAGGCATGAGCGAAACGCAAATAGACAACTGGAAAAAGGTCAAAAAGATTTCGTCGGCAATGTTCGTGGAAGTCGTTGGCGACGTCCCGTTGCTCGACATCACCCGCGCCGACGCTCAGAAATTCCACAAGCATTTCCAAACCCGGATCAAGACTGAAAAGCTTTCGGGCAATACGGCTAACCGCCGATTCGGCAACATGCGTAAGCTGTTCCGCGAGTATGCCAAATACATGCACCTGGATGTCAAAAACCCGTTCGACGGTCTGGCATTCGCGGATCCGAAGACGCTTAAGAAGGACGTCCCGCCGTTCGAAACCGCGTATATCCGCGACACGTTCCTTCACGGTGAGGCGCTGCGTGGGATGAACCGGGAAGCGAAATTGATCTTCCTGGCGATGGTCGAAACCGGTTGCCGGCCGTCTGAGCTGGCAAATATAAGGCCCGAAAACATCCACCTTGACGCGCCGGTACCGTATATCTCGGTCGTGTTCGTGGAAGATCGGAAGCTTAAGACGGAAAACAGTATCCGCGATATCCCGTTGGTGGGCGTGTCGCTCGAAGCGATGAAACTCGCGCCGAAGGGGTTTCCACGCTACAAGGATAAGGAAACGAATCTATCCGGCGCGTTGATGAAGTACCTGAAAAAGAACAAGCTGTTCACGAAAAAGGGACAAGGCGTCTATTCGCTGCGGCACAGCTATGAAAAGCGGATGCTCGAAGGCGGGCTAGATGACGAGTTCCGCCGTCGCACGCTCGGTCACGATACAGACCGACCAGAGTACGGCGACGGCGGTTCGCTCGCGTGGCGTGCGGAGCAGATGAAAAAGATCGTGCTGGACTTCGATAAGGACGTGGTGACCGGGGAACGGTCGATACATAGCCGGCACGAGAAGGCGGCGGCTTAAGGGCTGACGTCGATAGCGTACACGAACACCGGTAACGGTCCGAAGTGCCTATGCAAGATCGGTTTCTTGACGAAGCCCTTCCACGGGCGCTCCAGGCGGCGCGACGTGTCGTTGACCTTTGGATAACCCCAGGTCAACACGATCCGGTCATAGGTGCGACCGACAAGCCGTTTTGTCCAATAGTCATTCACAAGTCGGTACTCTTCGACTTTGGACCCGTCGCGGATCGCCTCGAAGTATTCGCCGATCAACGGCAATGTGAGCGTTCTCATACTCTCGCCTCACCCCGCATCGCCTTCGCCGCAGCCAATCGGGCGGACCGCGTGTCTCGTGACGCAAGTTCTCGCTCCAGGCGGTCGAAGATCGGCCAATACTTGTCACCAGCCGGTGACGTCTCGATAATGTGCGCTAGGTCCGCCATCGCTTCGCGGATCTGTGTGACTGAGGTCATGCGGCACCTGCAGCGGCACGGCCGGGGTCTGTGATTGCCCACGTGTAACCGTACAGACCATCAGCAAACCGTGATTCGACCAGGTAACCTTTTGCCGCCAACGATCGAAGGCGACGAAGTACGAGTGACGATGACGGGCAATGCCCTTCCCCGCCGCCCGCTACATATCGTCGGTGCTGCCGTTGGATTTCGTTATTGATATACACGGACTGAGGGCGAACCGCAGTCGTTACGGCTCGAAGCACCACGGCTTCAGTCAACCACGCCTTGCTCATACCGCCCACCCGCTGATACGTTCCCACAGCGTCAACCGGCGCGGCTGGTACAGCTCTTCATGCGGTCCGATCTTTAGAACGAACGTTTCCGTGTGGTTGAACGGGCGGTTACGAGCCTCGCGGAAAAGGATTGCTTTATCCTTTGCTTCCCGATCGTCCGCCGCTTCGATTTGCTTCGTCTCGAAACCGTTGCTGTCAATGAACCACGAGTGAGACACGATGATATAGCGCTTCATACCCGGTACCCCTCGACCAACAGCTTGAGCGTATCGAGCCGGGTTTGTCCGACTGGCGTCCACACGTTCACTTCGTTGTTGTGATCAAGATAGATCGGACCGAACTGGTACAGAAACCCGTCATGGCTGTACTGTTGCGCGCGTTGCGCGATGCGTTCACCGTTCAACGGTCCGCCGACGACTAGACCGGCGTACATCATGCGTCACCTGTCAGTGCATCAATAGCCGCGTTGTGCGCTCTGACGATTTCATTCACAGCGTCGTTGCACTGGTCACCGACGTAAGCGATTTGTTTGCCGTACCCCATGTCGTGCTCACCGACCTCAAGGATCGTGTAGCCTCGATTCGGTGACGAACCGTACCAGCGGTTTCGCCATTTGCGCGGGACGACCTTTTTCTTTTCAGGCACGGTGGAAGTGAACCGCCAATCCTGCCCCTTGACCTTGATCGTGTTCGCCCGGATCTTCAAAAGGTCCGCGAAACTAAACCCGACGTCAATGCAGGCGCGTTCGGACGCTGGCAGTGCGACGATTGCGAGATTCGCGACTATCCGTGCGAAGGCGAAACGAGTTAACGGAAATCTGGTGTCTGTCACTCTGAATACCCCACTACTTCAGCCACGCGACGGAACGTACCGACGTCCTGAACAGCAGCCACAGCCGCGAGCAATCCCGGCCGGTTGTCGTCCATCCATTCGCGGGCAGTTAAATTATCCATGTGAATGACCCATGCCGTCGCCATGCGAGCCGACAGCGGGCATTTGTCCTTCGAGCGCCAGACCCAAGCGGATTGCCGGGACACGCCGATTTCTTTCCAGTGGTCCGCCGTCGCGTCGATCGATGCCGGCTGCAAACCAGCTTCCGCCGCCCGTAACGCTAGCTCGTTGTATTTCGTCATACGCGGGCCGCTGCGGTTTCGTAGGCGTGGAATTCAACGAGCCGTACGGCTGCGACGGACCACGAGCCGATAAGGGCGATGATCATAAGTACCAGTGCAGTGCGCATTTGACACCTCGTAACGTTTGTAACGATGTTGTGTCATGGTCGGCGCGACGTGTCAACTATGATAATAAAAATGATACGAAGGTGTAAAATGACGTTGACACGCGTAACGTCGTAATGTAAACCTGTTGTTACTGAAACACGGAACAGAGGTAACGGAAATGAACACCTACCACGTAGCAACCATCAACGCTTACGAACTGAAGACCGGTGGTTTCCGTGGCGTCTGCTTCGATCGTGAAAACAAGGTCCGCCACGCTTCTGACGACCTGTTCGAAACCCTGGAGCAAGCCGCGTTTTGGGCAAAGAACAAGGCGTGGGAAATGTACGGTGCAGCCGGAAACCTCGCACCGGTTCGCAAGCGCGGTGAATATCTCGCTAACGTGTGGGTGCGCGACTAATGTACTACGTCACGATGATACGCGACCGTCGCACCGCTTGGCTTGCCGGTCCATACTCGACCCACGAAGACGCGTTGCGCGCCGTGCCTGAAGCCAAGGAACGCGCACTTGAAATCGACCCGTTCCACTGCTTTGACTGGTTCGGCACCGCACGAGCCGAGACGGAGCGGAAAACCGCTTTTGGGGTATTGTAGGAGCAAAGACTGTGGGATTAAATCTCTCGATCATGACACAGAACTACCGCGAACACCCGGAATGGAGTTCCGAGCGGCGCGCGGGTGACAGAGAAGTTGCTGTGTATCTCGCGGATGCGGACGGCACCGTTACAATCACCGTGGGCGGGGACTACGGGCTTTTCCGGCCGTCCGACATTCGCGCCAAGCTTCACGAAATGAACCGGCTAGCAGGGTGCAATTTTGACCGATGGGAGCAGTTAGCAACCATCCTGGAAAACGAGCCTGATTATTGGCTGCATATCGGTTGGTAACGCCTAACCCACCCGCACCATAGCCGGTCCGACATACCCTTGCGCCACGTCATACGCCATCGTCACACCCGGTTTACGATACAACGTAGGCCGGGTGTTCGCTTCCTGCATGATCGTGGTCGGTGACTTCCCTTCCGAGACATAACCGAGCGCCTCACATATCGCCGCGACCTTACGCGGCGCGCGCTTGATACCGTTCGCGTGCAAGAGTTGCGTGACTGCCCAGGTCGACAGCCAGCCGCCACGGAACCCTTGTGCATCGCTCTCGATCGCTTCGATAATGTATTGTTCCGCGACACCATAGCTCGCGTTGACGGCTTCGTGCGTGCTGGACGTTGCCGGTGCCATCATGCATGTGGTTGCCGGGTTGAATTCGTCGGCAATCCGGTAATTCAGCAGATAGTGCCGCATGATCGCGTAACCTTCCGCCTCCAGCCAATTCCACAGGCGCGGGAAATAGTTGTTCGTCAACATCCCGTCGCGCTGCATGTCATCACGTGACTGTTGCGCCGTGTAGAAGATTGAAAACCGCCTATCGTCCTTTTCCTTGATAATCGCGTCTTTGTGGTTGGTGCAGAAAAACCAGTTCGCGCAATAGTCGCGGTTCATGCCGGCGTCGATACCCTTCTTTTCGATTTCGACTTTCCGGCCGGTGATATAGTTCTTCAGCTTTTCGAGCATTTCGAGCTTCGCGAACATGTGGATTTCTTCGACATTTATAAATACTCGGTTCCCCAGGAACGGATTGAACTGTTTCGTGATCGATTCAGCTTCAGGCGTCCACGAGTAGCGGTCACCGATCGCGTAAGACAGAACCTCACCGATCGTTGATTTCCCGTTACCCTTCGTCCCCTGCAGCACTGGCGACCACAGGAATTTTTTTCCCTGGTACTGCACGAGCGCGGCCATCCACGACAGCAATATCTCGCGGTCACGCGGATCCGGCAACAGTCGGCGAAGCAGGTCAAGGAATGGTTCGGGGTCACCCTCGATCGTCTTGATATCTTCCGGGTGGAAAATGTTGATCGCGTCACCGATGATGACACCGGGCGGTGACATAGGCTTGAAGCAAGTCCGCTGGACCTTTGGAAACCGTACGGCTCGATTGACCGTGAACGCTTCCCACGCGGAAAACGTGGGTTTCTCGCCACCGAACGACATGGCGAACTGATGACCGCCGTACAGCACGTCGAACTGCGTTTTCTTCAGCAGCCGCCCGCCCGGTATCATAACGCGTTCGTCCAGCTCGACCCACACACAGCCCTTGAAATAGTCCGGTAGTTCACCGATGGCGATAAACTCGCGACCGTCGCCGGCAACTGCGGTCGGTGCCGTTCCGGGATCCGCCGCGATATTGTGGATGACTTCGACCTGTCGCGGCTTGGCATAGACGTTGCGGCACGACTGGACTGCCTTCGAGATTGTCCAGCCGCGATAGTCCGCGCGCTTCTCCCATTTCTCACGCATCAGACCGGACCGACGAAACAGACGGTCCATACGTGCCGGGTTTTTACCGGTGTAGAACGCTAGATGGTTCATAAGCGCCTGGTCGACCGCGTTCCCATCCCACGGCTTGCCGTCCGCGCCTGGATAGACCCTGCCGAGAACGTCCGCCCGCGCTTCCCATAGATCAGCCACAGTTGCAGAGTCGCCAAACGTCGCGGCGATACTTCCACGAGCCGCGAGCATGATACGGATAAGCTCGTCATCGTCTACAGGCCCGTTCCAGTCGGGGTGCGTCGTGTCGGTGAACGGAACAGCGTCGGCCGGGTCGCTCGATACCGGAACGAGGCCGGCAAGCGTACTGGTCCAGTCGAGATTGATATTTCCCTGCATTCCTTGACCGAGCGCGACGAACCGCTTCGTGCTGTAGTATTCCACCCAATTGCCGGGACGCGCTTCGGTGCCGAACTTATGCTTGCGCGGACCGAGCGCGAGCGGGTCACCCACGCCCATGATATGAAGGCCGGTACCGTTGTGTGACACTTCCATGCACGAGCCGGGGAACAACGACGCGATGCGAAGCGCTTCCGGGTGCCATTCGCCCGTCGACGGGTCTCTGCAGTCGTCCAGGTCGATAAGGAAATACGGATCTTCATCGGTCAACACCATGCCGACGAACAGACCGGTTGCCTTCGCTTGCTCAAAGGTGAGCCATTGCGCCGGGTCGTGCGGGTCGATCGGACGGCCGGTCTTAGCGTCGGTCGGCACCTTGCGCGGCTTGGTCGCAGGCGGAATCGGCGGCTGTTCAGACCAGTTGATAAAATGGAATGTCATTTCGCGGGCGTTCCTGGACGGTCATCGGTGCCGACGCCGCGCATTTCAAAAGCTATTAGGAAGAGAACGCAGCATCCGGCGTGCCACAGGTGTGAATGACCGGTTTCGGCATCTTTGTTTTCGCCTTCCCACCACGACCACAGGTGCCGTTGCAGCGCGCCATACACGCGCGACCAGTCCATACCCTTTTCCCAATTGCGAGGCGCGTACTTGACAGCGCCGAACGTCAGGATAACGGAAATTGCACGGAGCGCGTCACCGGGTAGCAGTTCAAATCGGATCTTGCCGTTATCGTCCTTGCGGCCTTCAGTCGGCGCACTGGAATCGGGCTTTGTTAACAAGTTCACGTTGTCCCTCATCTGCAGGTTTGAAGCGCGGCACGTACCGCAGTTTGCCGTTGACGCCTTCGAGCTTGACGACGTAACGCACGCCGACCGCTGGCGACTTCCACACGGCAGCGTGTGCGGCTTTAATTGAAGGGTAGGATTTCACGCGTTACATCTCCGTAACGGTTCGTTTGAGAATGGCACGTTACGTCCATACACGACCCACATGCAATCCATCGTGGCGTTTCCTCCCCCGGTAAAGTCGACCCTCCAGGTTAACGGGTGACACGCTTTCGGCGGGTGTTTCTTCCACAGGTCAAGGCGTTTGCCGGCGTTCCAATAGGTCTGTTTTAGAAACATGGCGATGAACGGCGCTTCGAGTTCGTGCGCCTTCGTTATGAACTCGTCAGCATAGATGAACGGCGGGTTCGTGATGACCGCCCACGCGCCGCGCTCCAGTCGATCGGCCGGGAACGAAACGAAGTCGATCGCGCCCCAACCGTAACCCCTGTGAATGAGGTCCGACGCCAACACCGTGTAACCGTTGTCGACAAGCACACGTGCCATGTGACCTTCGCCGCACGCCGGTTCGTAGACGTGTTGCGGAATGAGTCCTTTGTAATACTGTAACAGTGCTTGCGTCGGTTCGGGTGGGGTGGGGTAAAAGTCGTCATCACGTCGCTTGCCGCCCCCGCCCGCTACAGCCACACCGAGATTAGACATTGCTGGTGGTACCTCCAATAGTGACGGGCGTTCCGTCGATTGTTTCGGCAAAGGCTTCGATGAACGCTTTTGCCTGGTAGGCGTTGATTGCGTTACCATAACCGCGCAATCGTCCCATTCGGGCGGTAGCCCCATTAACCAACGGGAATGTGCCGGGTTCAACTGCCCGCCACCGCTCATCCCGGCAGAAAAGCCAGTCAGCATCGCGCCATAAACCGTTAGTCGGGCCGGTTGATCCGTCGTCGCTAATTCCACAGTTCGCCGCGAACTGTCCGTGTTTCCCGCTTCGTTGTTCCCGTTCCGCGCTGGCGTTCCTGCCATCGGAGTCGGCCAGGATGCTAAATTTGCTTGGCGCGGCAACTGGTCGAATCTCTCCGTTCCGTCCGATCGCGGCTTGATATCCTTGCCCGAATCCTTCCAGTCGCGCGTCGTGGGTAACTCCCACGACGCGCGCTCCGAAGAATTGCCGGTGTCTTTCGTGCGGTGCCCCGTAGCCCGCAGAAGGGGAAACGACCGCCCCGCAGGCGTAACCCATTCCTTCCAGGTCAGATTGTACAAGGTCGAGCCAAGCATATCCGTCTTTTGACGCAACTTGCTCGCCAACGACTTCTGCAGGTCCGCACTGTTCAATGAGATACTGCCAAAACGGCCATAAGTGCCGCTCGTCATCAAACCCGCCTCTTTTGCCTGACGCGGAGAAAGGTTGGCAGGGACAAGAACCTGTCCAGATAGGGCGGTCATCACTCCAGCCGGCAAGCCTAAGCCCGTAGGACCACACACCGATACCGGCAAAGAAGTGGCATTGAGTATATCCGGCAATTTCGGAAGGCTTGACATCCACGATGCTCCGACGATCTACAACGCCCGGTGCGATGTGACCCTGTGATATTAATTGTTCCAGCCATGATGCGGCGAACGGGTCGATTTCGTTGTAATACGCCGTCACGCGCCTAGTACCTCGTCCACGAGACCCCGCCGATACACCGCCGCCAAAATCGCGTCGTCCAGGTCGGCGGCTCTCATCTTCCGAGCAATCGCAGCGGCTTTGCGCGCGTTGAACAGACCGGCGCGGCGGCGCAACGTGTTTACGTGCTGGTACTCGACATTGAAAATGCCGGCAACGTAACGGTCGCGCACGTCGGGGTGACGGCGGATGAAATCTAGGATGCGTGTATCGTGGTGGTTCATGACAGCGGTCCGTTATCGAGCGGCTTCCACCACTGCGGACGGCACATGATGTACGCGCCCCGATGAATGGCATAGCAAAACAGCCCGCGAATGCCGCCCGTGTGGTAGGCAACGAATTGCTCTCCGGTGTCCTCGCAATAAACGAGAACGTCGGTTTCCGTAGGCGTCTCGGCGTCGATGCGCTTCCACCCGTTATCGGTCATACCCGATACCCCATCCGGTCACCGAAGAACCGTTCATCGACCGCGATAGCGTTCCAAAGGTTTTGATACCGCTGGTAATACGCTCTAACGGTTCGTCCGGTCGTGCCTGGTTCGCATTCGATAGCAACAGCATCCCACGTCACCCGCAACAGCCCGTCACGGTTCGCAACGCGTATCGCAGCGTCAAGAATGATATTGCGGCGAATCTTCGCGGGAAGCTTCATGTTAAGACACCCACGGTCTAACCCTTTCCAAATATTGACTTTCATGCGTCACGAACATTCCGAAGCCGCCACGCTGGCAAACGCTGACTAGGAACGCCTCTTGCGCCCGGTCGCGATCGTTCTCCGGTCGTGTCCAACCGGGGTGTTTGACTTCAGCCGCCGTGAAAACTCCAAAGGTGTACCCGACGTGTTCGGGACGGACTCGGACCGGTGTAATGCCGATCAGGTCTGATGACTTCCATTCTTTATCGAGCTTGTCGCTATCGTTGCCGACACCGAACCGCACCCACCGACCAGGCGTCATTTCACATGCGCCACGGTTGTTCCGCCACAGAGCGCCGCCGATCTTCGGCGCGGTCACCCGCAATTGCGCCTGTGTGGCTGCTTCGCTCGTGGATGTCTCCGAAGGCGATGGAACGTACAACGAGCGCAAGTCTTCGAGCGCTGCAGCCGATACGTTCCATTTGATTGCCCACTCTTCGAACGTCATTTGCGCACCACGACGGCTTCGACTTGAGGTTCACCGACAATCAACACATGACTTTTAAACAGGTTTTTGACTGCGTTGGCCGCTTGTTTCGATGCCTGGTCATAGACCTGTGAAAGTGAGCAATCGTCTCCCCAGGTCGAAAGGATGTCGATTTCAACGGTCAACGTGACCTTTGCGCGTGCCGTGGTTCCCATCAGCCGAGCAGCTCCCCGGCGTCTGCGATCATCTTTTTGACACGACCGAGAACGATTGACGCGACGGCGTTTTGATCGAGGTCCGGCGAAGCGTCGGTACGCTCGCTCAGTTCGTCACACGCCTTAAGATATGCGTCGTGGGCGGCTTTGATTTCCCGCACGTAATCGTCACAAATCGTGTTGATGGTGTTTGACAGTTCATCAAGCGACTTAACTGGTACCGTCATTACCATTACCGTAGTCCCTTCCCTGGATGCAGCGATATCGCCGTGATCTTCATTTCTGCGGTGAGGTCCGAACGCGCGACGGTTTCAGCCACGAAGGCGATGAACTCGTTACGCTCTTTGATGTATTTGCGGGCATCGCTCTTGTTGTAGAGCGCGTACCCTTCCGGTGCGGCTGCAGCGGCGTGTGCGAGACTGTCGAATGCCGGGATACCGATCACGCTGACACCTCAGAGTCGCAGTCAATCACAGGGTCATTCTCGACCATCCGAACGGCGTTGCCGTGCACTGTGATTGTGAACACTGGACGGTCACGCGCCACTTGAGACATCACCGTTTCGATAACACCCGGCACACGTTCACCGTCGAAGAACAGAACGAAACGGTTCTTGTCGTCGCGGCGAAGTTCAAGCTTGGTGTTTTGAGGGGTGACCATCGCCATCACGCAGCGCACCCCATGTCGTTTGCCGTCAGCTCCTCGATTTTCCGCATTGCGCTATCGAGCATCCGCTTTGCCTGGTGGCGGTACCGGTCGGCAATCGTGATGCTTTCCGGGTTACCGCGTGCCGTGGCTTGCTCGACTTCGACGTTTGCAAGCTCCAGCTTTACGGCGCGTTCAATCGCGATGTTTTGCCAGCGGGTGAGTGCGTCGTTAAGCGCGGCCATTGTCGACACCATCCATACGGAGTTGACCGGCTGCGATCTGGCGAGCGTAACGCGCCTGCTGACGTGTGGACGAATGCGGATACGGTGTCGTATCACGAAATGAGAACGACTTTCCGCGCTTCGTTACGAACACCTTGCGGGTGGAGTTTTCGGGACCGCGAGTGCGGAAACCCCCGATAAGAAACCGACCGATAGAAGCAAGCGCCGATTCAGTCTTATGCATACGTGTGTCCCTCCAGGTGTGTAACGTTTGTAACGATGTTGTGTCACATTCTGGCAAATCATGTCAACACGTATTTTTATATTTGTAACGTCAAACGAGAGACAGCCGGATACGCTCGGTCAATGCGATCATTTCCGGTCCGCTAAGGGTTGCTTGTGCACTGAGGGTGTCGACGCCGAACGTGTGGAAGAAACGCCGGTACGCTTCGCTTTCGGAACGTCCCAAGCCGTAGACCTGGACGCCTGCCCAATAGTTCATTGTTTGCCGTAGTTCCTGCAGCGCGTCGTATCGGGAGTTGTGGTTGCGCATCCGAACGATATCAGCGGGTGACTTCGGCTTGGCGTTCCATTGTTGATCGATAGAACCGATTTCGCCGCGCAACCGTTGAAGCAGCTCCGGTGCGAACTCGTGCAAGTCACCGTCGACCATATCCGGCTGTAGTCGCGCGCCTGGTGCGGGTACGTCCACATGACCGCAATACGGGCAAACCTTCGTTACGGCTTCATACGCTGAATAGCACTGCAGGCAGGTACGGACCGGGATAACGCCCTCGTCTTTGTCCTTTTTACGAGATCCGCGATAGTCAATATCGAGCGACCAGTTACGCGGCGCATCTGGCAAACCGTGCTGAATGACGTTTTCCACGTGGTCGATGTAAATCCCGTGGGTCTTGCCATCAGCCAAGCGGAGCATGCGGCCGAAACGTTGCGCGAATTTCGCAAACGACTGTGTGGGTGCGCCATCAATCACAACTTCGACGGCCGGCACGTCAAACCCTTCCCCGAACAAGTCGACGTTGACCAGGACGAGCAATTCGCCACGCGTGAAACGATCAATTGCCCGCTGGCGTGTCGCATCGTCCGTCTTGCCGCTCACGGCTTCAGCGGGAATACCGGCCGCGACGAACCGTGCCGCGACTTCCTTTGCCGTCTCGACATCGACGACAAACGCGATTGCCCGCTTTCCGGCTGCGATACGCTCGTATTGCTGGACGATATCACCAACGATCGCGGACTTATGCGAAGCCTCACGGGTCGATTCAGGCGTGAAATCCCCGGTAGATTCCGAGACCTTCAGCGACGATCGAGCGATTGAAGCCGGTGGTGCAAAGATCCGATACTCGGTGAGGAACTTCATATTAATCAGGTCACGCATCGTCGGACCGATGACCATGTGGTCAAACACACCGCCGAACCTTGAGCCTAGGGGTTGATTATCGCAACGCCGGGGTGTGGCGGACGGTCCAAGCCCGATCGCTCGCGGGAAAAGGTCGACAGCCTTCCCCCATTTATTCTTCGGCAAGACGTGGTGCGCTTCATCAATCGCCCATAATCGAACTGAGTTGAAAAGCTGTGCAAACGAGTCTTTGCGGGCAAGTAGTGTGTCGACGCCCGCAACGTTAGCCGGTGCACGCTCGTGATGATAATTCCGCCCAAACTTATCGACGTGTTGCTGTACGCAAAATCTTACAACGGGGTCTGGAGCAATAACCCTGTGATAGATGCCCTCTGAAGCCAGCGCGCACGATATCTGTCCGACCAGCTCTTGACGGTGTGCGATCGCAATTTCCGGCTCTTGATTGTCATTAAAGATGGACGAAAGAAGCCGCGTTTTTCCTGCCCCTGTGGGCATGACCGCCATTACATTTTTCTGTCCAGAGCGCCACGCGGCGTAGATTTCATCTTTGACACTCTGTTGATACGGACGTAACATATTTTATAAATTCCCGCTTGACATGTGACGGATGATGTCATTTAGTGTCACATATTGTCAACCGCGAAACGTTACAGAGGACGTAACAACCACATGACAAAACGCACAATTACGCTAACCATCGAAGCGAATGACGATGAAGTCGCACGGCTTATTCAGCGCTTCGTTGAAACGGCGAATGCCGTAACGGGTGAAGTCGACGGCGACGACGGTATTCCGTCCGATCCGAACGGTTCGAAGGTCGACAGCGTCGGCGTTGTTTGGGATGCCCGTTTCCACGGCGTCAAAATGACGAAGAATCAGGACGGCACGTGGCGTCGTAAGAAGAACCTCACGGACCAGGAAAAGCAGGACGCCGACAACTACGAACTCGGTTGCCGTGGCACACCGACCGCAGCCGCAACCGCCGCTGTAGCAGCCACGCCGGCTGGACCTGGTGTTGCTGTCACAACCCCTGCCCCTGTCGCTGCACCCGTACCAGCGCCGGCCGCTGATGTTCCGGCATTCCTGCAGACCGGTGCATTTACGCCGGCTGCTCCGGTAATGCCTGCCCCCGGTCTTCCTGGTCTTCCGGCTGCTATTCCAGCAGCGCCGCCCGCACCCGCTCCGGTTTCGTACCCGGAACTTATCGCGGCGTTCCAAGAAACGATTGGTCGCGTTGGTCAAGTGGTCGTTGATGCCAACTTGGCGCGCATCTACGCGGAAGCGAACGTCACGGCGATGCCGCAGCTCGAAGCGGAACCGGAAACCCGGATCAAGATCAAAGCAGCGCTCGAAGCGCTCCAGCCGGTAGCGGCTTAACGAACTCCTCCCAGGAGAGCGGCCGGGGTGGCGCGTAACGCGCCTCTCCAAAACAGGCGGGTGCGTCAACCCTCAACCCGCGCACCCGCCTGTTAATTCCCATCAACCACAGTAACTTAAAGGAGAAATATCATATGCTTACGACTCTTGCTCTCGTCGCTGCTACCACGATCAACGTTAGCAACCCGACGCCTCAGTGCGAATATTACCGCTACCTTTCCGGCTCGGTCTGGTCCGCTCTTGATGATGCGGAACGGCACGGCGCATCGCGCTTCACGACCATGAACCTTGAAACGACCTTGCGCGACACCGCCGCCAAGGAACGCAAAGCATGTGGCAACTGATCGCCCACATTACCGTCACTGAGTGGAGCGTCTTAACCGGCGCTCTTCTAACCGCAATTTTCGTAACGTGGTGGGTTTGATGACTGTCGAGATACCGGAAACCGTTTATGCCCAGGCACGGGCAATCGTGAATGACGCGAAAGACCCCGTTTCCGTGGCGTATCTCGTGGCACTCGGTATCGCCACTGAGCGCGACCGTTGCGCCAACGTCGTTGCACAGAACCTTGGCAGAACGAACACTTATATCGTCAATGCCATCCGTAGCGGTGACGCACCATGACGTTCCGCCTTCCGCCCTCTTCCGCTCATCGTTGGATGAATTGCGCCCTGTATATGCAGGCGTCACAGAAATACCCGGAACAGCCGGAAGGCGACGAAGCGCGCGAAGGCACTTGCGCCGCGTGGGTCGCGCAACTCGTGTTGACCGGTGAAGCGGCGAATTGCGCGGCTGTCGTAGGCAAGACGCATGAAAACGGCTGGCTTGTCACCGCTGAAATGGCGCGAGACGTTCAAGGCTATGTCGACAACGTGTTGTCTCGCGGCGGAACGACGTCGTGCGAACGGACCGTGACGCTCTCGACCGATCCACTCATTGCGGGAACGCTCGATCTTGCCGCGACGGTTAGCGACCGCCACACGCTTTACGTTGATGACCTGAAATACGGTCGCCGGATTGTGGAAGTCCGTAAAAATCCGCAGCTCATCATTTACGCGGCGGCACTGCTCCGCAACTACGCACCAGGCACGTTCAATTTCGTGCAGCTCGGAATCTATCAACCGCGCGCCTTCCACCACAAGGGAACTTACCGCACGTGGGTAGTCGAAACCGTCATTCTCCTACGTATGGCGGACGAAATCATTGCGGCCGGTCGGCGCTGCTATGAACCGGATCCGATCGCGACGGCTGGCGAGTGGTGCGAATATTGCCCGATCGCGACCCGCTGCGAAACGCTCGCTCAAACGAATTACGCCCGTATCGCGCATGTTGCGTCTCAGCATCACCGCAACATGACACTCGCCGAACTGTCCCGCGAACTCGACTTCCTGGAGGAAGCAGACAAGACGCTAAAGGCGCGCAAGAAAGCCGTCGAAGCCGAAGCGGAACAGCGCGCACGCCGCGAAATCATCCCCGGTCGTCATCTGAAGGCAGGTAACGGCAAGCGGAAATTCAACGTGCCTGGTGAGGTCATTCGCATGGTGACCGGCATCGATCCTTACGAAAAACAGGAACTTTGCACGCCTGCTGAACTGGAACGGCGCGGTGCATCACCGGAAGCCGTCAAGGCTTTGTCTTTCACACCGTCGACCGGTCACAAGCTGGTGAAGGTCGATATCGCAGAAGCATTCGGAGAATAGCACATGGAAATTGCAGTGATCGAGGGTCACACGCGGACTTGCGGTGAGAGCCAAGGCTTTCGCGGTCTGCCGCTGCGTGACGAGCTGTTGCACGTCGAAGGTATGGGCGTGGTCAATCAGATGACGTCTGCGTGGACGCCGACCGCGAAAGAGCTTGTCGCGCTGAATGCCGGCGCATCGGTTCACGTCTCGATTTGGGGCAACAGTCCGCCGCCAATGATCGTGGAAGTAGGAAAGGTACCAGAATGACCGAGTTCAACCCGCTGGCAACGATACCAGTCGCAGCCGGGACAACCACACCAGCCGATAACGCCCACGGCGTAGCGCGCGACCAGCTCCGCGCCTTCGTGGAACGTGTCGAACGCCTGGAGGAAGAGAAACGCACGATCTGTGATGACATCAAAGACGTGTACGGCGAAGCAAAGGGCATGGGTTTTGACACGAAAATCCTGAAACGCATCGTCGCGTTGCGCCGCAAAGACGAACAAGAGCGGATGGAGGAAGAGGCGATTTTGTCGACCTACCTTTTCGCGCTCTTCATGGCACCTGAACAAGTTCTGTAACGGAGATAACCACAATGGCACAGTCAGCAATTATCAATTCACCGCTGATGCGGTTCGTATCGGGCGACATGGATAAGTTCCGCACCGAAGACCACAAGAAGCGTCCGATTCCGATCGATAAGCAGGGGACCGAGTTCGGCCTTGCCATCGCTAAGGATAATCCGGCATTGCCGGTGATGTTCCAGGCGATTTGCGCGCACCTGTGGACGGAATGCGCCGCACAGCCGGCAATTCTGCAGAAGATTCAGACGGTCATGCAGTATTTTCCGCTGTACGTCACCACTCACGCTCCGCAGTGCATGGACGGTTTTTCATGGAAGATGTCGGACGGCGACAAGCCGAACCAGGAAGGCATTGTGAGCGAACACACGCGCGGTCATTGGGTGTTCTACTTCAAGAGCAAGTTCCCGATCACGTTCGGTAATTCGCAGAACGCGGAAATTCCCGTAACGGCCATCAAGCGCGGCGACTATGTGGATATCGCGTTTCAGTGCGCATGGAACGGTTTGACCGGTGCGGACGAAGCCGGCGTGTACCTCAATCCGAAGGTTATCCGTCTTCAGTTCGAAGGCGAAGCGATCGGCGGCGGACAGATGTCGGTTGGACAAGCGTTCGCAGCCGCACCGACGCCAGCATATCAGATGCCGGCCGGTGCGAAGGTTCCCGGTGCAATGCCGGCCGTCGCAGCAAACCCAATGGCAATGCCTGGTGGCGCACCGTTGCCGGCCGCTGCTCCAGCTTTTCCGCCTGCGGCTGCGGTCCCCGGTCCCGCTGCACCCGCTGCCTTTCCGGGTGGGAACGCGCCTGTACCGACTGGATCCCCTACTAACCCGGTCCCGCCGCATCCGACCTTTGCAAGCGGTCCAGCTGCAATGCCCGGTTTCCCCGGCGCGTGACACGATGCGGGCGGTGTAACAGCCGCCCCATTACTTCCACAGTTCGAGGGGATGCGGGCAATGAAGTGGTACGACAAGTTTATGTGGTTCGCGATCGGCGCGGCGTGCGGTTCGGTCTATGTGACCATTCTTCATATCACCACGCGGTGACACGCGATGCAGCTCCCCCGCCCATTCTGTTTCTATTGCAGGCGATATCTAAACGACCGGCGCACCGCGAAGCGCGGCGACCGTAACAAGGGTCTCGACTTCACGACGGACCATAAGACGCCGCTTGCCCGTGGTGGACCTGATACCCGCGAAAACAAAGTGCCGTGCTGCTTCAGGTGCAACAACCTGAAAGGCGACATGACCGCCCGTGAATTCTTTACGTACATCGGACGTTTCGGCTTCGAGCAACAGCCGCAGCATATCAAGGCGAAGATGAAATATGACTGTGTATGACGATAAATATCACCGACCGGTGACAAAGCGGTATAATCCGAGTGAGTGGGAAAAGTCCGCTGCGCGTATTCCGTGGATGGACTGCGATCCGGTAGCACGCTGCGCAATTGAAGACCAATACGGCGGCGTCCCTGCCCCTGTGGTTGATCACCACGGATACCCGACCGCATGACCGAAGCGCTCAAGCCGTTCCGCTGGCGTCTGCCCGATGGTTCCGACATCCCGGCCAAAGACTACGTATACGATATCGAGTCGTACCCGAACGTGTGGACGTGCACGATGATTCACCCCCTCACGGGCGGATGGTGGCAATTCGAGGTGTCCGATCGGCGTAACGATTCCGCTGAATTCATAGCGTTCATGTTTGCCCTGCAGCGCAACGGGTGCCGGCTCGTGGGGTTCAACAACTATTTCTATGACTATCCGGTTGTGCATCACCTTGTCGCCGTGTGGCGGCAGTGCGGACACTTCATAGCATGGAATGGCTATGAGAAGACCGACCAGATAATCAACCAAACCCCGTTCGACCAGAAATACCGGCATGTGGTGTGGGATAACGAAACGATCGTTCCCCAGGTCGATTTGCTGATGGTCCACCACTTCGACAACAAGGCGAAGATGACGGGCCTTAAGGCACTCGAATTCAACATGCGTGCCGAGAACATCGGGGACTTGCCGTTTCCGCCCGGTACCGCGCTGACATCGGAGCAGATCGACATACTGTTACGTTATAACATGCACGACGTTATCGAGACGACGCGGTTTTACATTCACAGTCTGGACGCGATAACGTTCCGCGACGAACTACAGCGGACCACGGGTCTCCCTTGCGTCAACTACAACGATACGAAGATTGGCAAAGAATATTTCCGCCTGGAGCTGGAAAAGGCACTAGGTATCTCGATCGGCAAGAACAACCGCACAGAACGCAGCATCATCCACATTGGCGAAGTCATCTTGCCATATGTGCAATTCGAGTCTGACGAGTTCAGGCGTGGTCTCGACTTCCTAAAGCGAACCAGCATTACACGGACGAAAGAGCCACCGGAACTTAAAGATTTCTCGGTCACATACGGCGGCTTTCAATTCGATATCGGCGCGGGCGGCATCCACGGTTCAGTGCAACGCCAGCGCGTTAAGCCGGCCGATGATGAAATCATGTTCGACATCGACGTATCGAGCTTTTACCCGAATCTAGCCATTTCAAACCGGATCTACCCCGAACACCTGTCCGAAGCATTTTGCGACATCTACAAGGCGCTTTACGATCAGCGAAAGAGCATACCGAAGACAAGTCCGATCAACGGAATGCTGAAGCTCGCGCTTAACGGTGTCTACGGTGACAGCAACCAGGAACATAGTAAGGGGTTTTACGACCCTAAGTACACGATGGCGATTACGTTCAATGGGCAACTGCTACTGTGTATGCTCGCGGAAAAGCTGGTCAAGTACGCCGGGTGCAGGCTCATCCAAATCAATACGGACGGCATGACCGTTCTTATGAAAAGATCAAATCAACACATCTTCAAAGAGTTGTGCGACCAGTGGTCGGCAATGACGAAACTGGAGCTTGAACAAGTCGAATATTCGCAAATGCTGATTGCTAATGTGTCGGCGTATATCGCGATCGGCGCGGACGGCAAAGTAAAGAAGCGCAAGAAGGACTACCAGTGGAAGACGGACAAGCCCACGAACCTTTCTGAATCGCTCGTGTGGCATCAGGACTGGAGCGCCCTTGTCGTTCCTATGGCGGCTGAAATGCAAATGGTCAACGGCATCAACGTCCGCGATTTCATCCACAACCACGAAGACGCTTTTGATTTCATGCTTAAAGCCAAGGCACCCGGCAAAGGCCACCTGGAGCTTGACGACAGCACACGGCTGCAGAAGGTCACACGATACCATATCGCCACCAGCGGACCGGGAATGCGGTCGGTGCACCCACCACTGCCGAAGAAACCCGACAAGGTACGGAACATCGCGATACAGGCGGGTTACTCGGTCCAGGTGTGCGACCACGTGGCCGACTTCGATCCGCGCCGGCTCAATTACGAATGGTACGTCAAAGAAGCGGAGAAGCTGATTATTTAGACGGTGACAACCACCCGATTATCTTCGCCACGTTGTCGTGCAACGCCGTGACGGTCATGATCACCGCGAGCGACCCCAGGACAAGCCAGCGCATGAAACGCCCGATGGTCCGTGTCGACCGTACGAGGTCCAGACCGTCTTTCATCAATTCGAGGTCGTCCGGTCGCAGTTGTGAAAGAAACTCTTGCGTTTCGGCCGGAAGTTCATTGAACCGATTTGCGGTTTCTGCCAACGGATCCATGGGCACCATCTCGTCGTTTCACTTCCGGTTCGAATATAGACGCCTAACGTGTAACGTCAATGTCACGTTCGCGCAACGTTACTGTGTAACGCCGGCCGCATGATCCACAACACCTTTGTACCAGACGTTCCAGCACCAGACGTCACGTTTGATTTCGGCGTCTCGTGTATACTCCCAACGTTTCTGCACCCAACGCCATTTCTCGTCACCGGGGATGACTGTCGGCATTTCATCGGTGCAATACGTCGGCGCTTCAGGAAGGCGGGTCGGCGTCTCAGCCACAGCGCGCGCGACCGTCGCAGCCGTCACCCGGTCCTTAGTTGTTCCGCAGCCAATCAAGATCACCAGGGGAAACGCGGCAACCATCATCGCCGTTGTCTTGAGCAATCGCCGCATTGAGTTTTTCCTTTGAAAGCGCCTCATTCGTGCGCGCGACGTCCGCTTGAATGCGTGCCGCGCTTGCTGCCTTGCGGTCAAATTCGGCGTCACGTTCCGCCTTGATGCGTCTGGCTTCGCTGGCGTCTAGTTCGGACTGTTGAACGTATCCTTTGACCGCATCGGAGCGTATCGAGGCATCGTGAAGCGCTAGCCATGTCTTGAAGAACACCGCAGCTGTAATGCCGATCGCAACGCCCGCAACGGCTTTCTTCAGCCAATCCGGTATCAGCGCCCACATTCACAGTCCCGCCATGCAAAGAGCGCGTTCGCTAATGCGTCCAGGCGTGCCGTGAATGCGCCGGTTCGCTAAACCGTTGATAACTACACCGTTGACGTAAACCCACTTGCTCAGTTCGTTGCACGCGCCGCGCAAGTCGCCCACCTTGACCTTGCGGATAAGCGTCGACTTGCAAGCCGCGCCGGTACCGACGTTGAACGCCCAATCGTTGATTGCGATGTATGTCTTATCAGGCACCGTGTAGAGTTCCGGCGCACAAGCGAGCATCCGGCTTTCGTGGGCAAGGATGTCTTTTCGAGTCATCGCGTCACACTCTTCGGCCGTCGCGGTCATGCCCATATGCACTTCCGGTCCGGTGTGACCTTTACAGATGGTCGGAACGCCCCCGGAATCTAGGTACGCTTTATACCGCGTGCCTTCCCACGAGCCGGTGTAAGCTGTGGCGGAAGCGAGAAGCAAAGCGCCGACCGCGCCCGCGAGGTAACGACTCTTAACTGCCATTCGTATCACCTGAAATTTTCGGCTGGAGGATGAAACGACCAATCCAGGCGGCGAATTGACACAACGCGGAGAATATTAACGCTTTCGGTGTTCCCTGCCCTGCCAGGTACGTTGCGAGTAGTTCGAAGACCGTTATCGCAAAGCCAAGTTCAAGCATTCGCAGCGTCAACGACCCGCGTAACACTTCCCCCTTGTTGTCAATTAGACGTGGGTGTTTCATGCGCCGAAACGTAACATGCGTTACGTGGCGTTACAACGGCGTTGCGCCGTCTTCCACAGTTGCAGATTCGTGCGTGCTGGCGTATCTTGCCAACACTGCAACCTACGTATGAGCGAGGGTTTTCGTGTTTTTCCAGGACAAACCGAAAAGTACAGTTTGGGAGAAATATAAGCCGTGGTTTTTCGTTCGTCTAAATGACGGAAAACTTTCTGAAGCCTATGGGCAGATATGGCGGCGATGGAACGGGGAGACGTGGGAGTACTGCCAAGACGAAGAAACGGAAGATGATTTCGACGCAAGGCAGTACTGAGGGTCACTTGTTGACCAAGATCCCTTGTTCGGTCGCGCTGCCAAAATGGCAGTTGTAGCACTCGATAATCTGATTGCCGTCGAAACCGACATAAGGTCTCGCCGCGCTCGGAACATACGTGCCGTACGCATTGAAGCTGCAGCCGATAAACACAATGCGGTTCAAACCGAACGTTTGAATGTTGTTGGTCACGTAGTTTGAACTCAGCACGCGTTGAAAGTTGCAACCAACGAATGTATGGGTGACGTAAGCGGACCCCGCGTTAACCAACTGAACGTCAAAGCCGCCCGCGTTGTTCTCAAAATAGCAGCCGTTGAAATTCGCACCAACTCGACCTTCAGTGCCGTTTACGGTGATTACCGCCCCACCTGTGCTTCCGTTCCCTTGTGTACCGTTACCTTCGAACGTGCATGCATTGAAATTCAATTGCGTGGAGAAGGACTGTCCCTGCAGCCCTAGACCTGTGTTGAAAGCGAATCTGCAATCCCGGAATGAATTAGCGTTTATTCCCGAGAAACCGCCACCCTTGGCAACACTTAGACCAACCCCGCAGCTTCTGAAATCCAGATCTCGAAAAGACGATGAAAGAACGCTTTCAAGATACATACCAATAGATTGACCCTGAAACGCAATGTCACGCAACCGCAAATACGCGCTGTCGAACACGTGCAAACCTTGGAAGCCGGAAAACGCGAGGTCTGCAATCGTCAAATAGTGGTGTGCCGCGATACCGGAACCACCATTGATCTTCATGGCATATTGGCCGGAACTTCCACCATTGATAACAGTCGTTCCAATGCCATCACCGAAGATGTTAGGACGACGATGTTCGCTCACGGCTTCCTGCGTTAGCGTCGACAAGTCTAGTACGCATGCCGGTCCGGACGCGTTCGTGACGCCAAAGCTACCAGGCCCAAGTTTACCTGATTTTTTCGTGTTTCTCAGGTCGTCAAAATAAGCCTGAAGTGCCGACGCGTTGTTACCGGCGATCGGCATAAGTATGTTAGGTTCCGATCCCCCGCCTTCAGAGATTTCAAAACCAAGCATACTTTCTGGAATTTTAGTGAGACCCATTGTCAACCTCTAAAGTCGCGCCGAAACAACATATTCAACGACATATGAGACGTTTGCGGCACCCGAAGACACACCGACCAAAGCTAGATAGGCTGTTTCGGGACTGATGCCGCCAACTGATGCTGTAGCTACGCTGGCACTGCTAATTGTGGTGAGTACAGCAAACGTCGGTGTGGCTCGCTTCTTAGTGAAGCTTATGGGTGTGTACCACGTACACGATGCAACAGGCTGATACCCGCCACCCGCCACAATTATTCGGCTTTCGCGTGACGCGCACCGTGCGTCTTCCAAGATTTTCGGAATGTACTCGAAAGGTGTCGCCAAGCTGCCCCGTTCCAATTGTGGCAAGCTTAAAGTGCCGACGCCGAACTGTACTGTGCAATTCGTGCCTGCGGTAAGACCGAAGGTCGCAAGCTTGGCACGAGAAACCCCGTCAACAGTACAAGCGCTCGTCCCTGTCCAATTGATCGTGTACGTATCGGTGTCCAAATCGGCACCGTCTACGACCTGGACAAGTGCGCCCGCCGTAATCGTAACGACCCCGCCCGACAAAGAAAGGGTGCATCCAGACGCACCACCTTTCCAACCACAGAACCAGAACCCACCAGCCGCAAGCGTTATCGATGTCGCTTGCCCAAACACATTAACTTTGAATCTAGGGTTCAACAGAACGTTTCGATAACTCGTCAGCGCCGAATACAACGAGGCTTCGAGCTTCGTAGCAGTCACTGTACCATCAGAAGGCGTGCCGATCGACACGCTTGAACCGAATCCGATTTCAACGTTATTGACACCAACGGGTGGTGCCTCAGAAAACGTCAGAGTGGTACCAACAACAGTGTAAGTGTTCTTCTGCTGGTACACGCCATCAACAAACACAAACGTATTGTTAGCTGCCCCCGGCGTAACACCGCTCAAAGCGAACGCTGTCGTCGCGCCGTCACCGCTGTAGCGAACAATCGAAAAATTGTTCAACGCCGCCGCCGCATACCCTGCCGCTTCCGCCGCTGCCGCTTCCGCCGCTGCTACAATGGCGCTGGAAACTTGGTCACTGATCAGTCGAAAGGTTGAACCGGAGATAAGGCCGAACAGCAACATGTTAGGCACAAGACCGCCTGCAACGATGTCGTTACCTGTATTTGTCTTTATCGTCAGCGCCGCACCGCCGTTAAACGATACCGTCACGGGCGAACTCGTGTTCGCCTCGAAAACGTTCATGACGATAAGCGCTGATGCCGAAATCGGTACGCTCGAAGTCGCTTGAATCGCGTTGGCGGTACCGTCTCCAGCGTCGGAAGCGTTGACGAAAGAGTAAGGAAGGTCACCAACGCGACTCCAGGATCCAAAGCCTGACGTACCGACCTTCTGATATATACCGTTGTACTCTTGTGTCGCGTCTTGGATCACCCATGCCATGCTGTTTTCGGCAGGTATCAGGTTAGCGAACAGCAACGAGCGGGAAGTATATACAGACCCGCTATTGACCCCGATCGCGGCAATAAAGGATTCAAGCCACGTACCCCAGGCGCGAATTTCCGCTTTTACGGGCTCGTGTTCGCCCGACGAAGGTACGCCGTCGACTTCCCAATTGCGATAGATTTGATTTGCCGTGGAAGTCATTACGTTACCGTCTTTGCGCCTGTTGCAACGCTGGCACTCTCGACTGCGCTAGCGTTAGCTGCAGTGAGCCAATAGTAATACGTGCCAGCCGTCAAACCTGTGTCAACACTTGTATATGCTGTTGACGGTGACCCGTAAACAGTTTTGACGCGTGTCGCCGTTCCAAAGTTGTTGACAGTGTTACGATAGATATAAACGCGACTGAAATTCGCGCTGTTCGGCGTCGTGTAACCGATACTCACTTGACCTACACCACCGGTGACAGTGCCAAGTGTTACGACGCCTGGTGCGGTCGTATCCGCAGTAGCGGTGAGTTTAATCGTCGGGGACGTCCACGCGCCCTGTCTACCCGTAAGTGTAACGTGACGCGCCTGGTATTCATACTGAACGCCGTCGTCTTGGATTAGACCGTCAACGCTGAGAGCGTCTTCAGGCACATTGATGTCTATCCAATTGGTGTCCGCAACCTTTTTACCTTGAAGCTGTACCGTCAATGAATCCGACGGCGGCGCGTCGAAATCAAGGATGCTGTACGCAACGAGTGAACCGCTTATAGTGCGTCGACCTACTGTTGCATCAAAACCTGCCACGAGCGGAATCGTGTTGTCGACATCCGGTTGTTGCGTGACTGGCGCAACGCCTTCCTCTTGCTCTGGCGTCCACACGAACGCTTCACGACTTATCGAGCGAAGGGCAATCGATACGCTTCGCAAAATTCCCTTGTCACCTATGTTCCAGGTGAACTTTACAATCTCGAATGCGCCTTGAATTCTCGTATTGCCAAGCATGTAATCAACGGCAACAAAACGCTCTTGAAACGCAGCAAGCGCACCAATGCGACAATTCACGGTTAGCTGCCATTCCGGCGCGAGCTGGTAAGCCCGACGCTTCATCAGACGCCGGCACTGACTGTGTGAAGGTGTCCAGCCGAATGTTACATCATCCGTCAGTTCCCCGCGTTCAGTGACGCTTGTTTCGTTTACCCAGGGATCCGCGTCAACTTGCTGATAATCGTCAGCCTTCGAAATGTACTTCGCGGTGATAACGTTAGCTGTGGACCGGACGTCAATCCCACGAGTGATCGAGGTCACGGCGGTAATCAAAGTCTTGTCCAACAACACTGTGGGTTCGTAATATTCGGTGATGTCAATGGCCACACCGCCGTCGCGCGTCAAGATCGGACGTCCGTCGCAATTCGCCAACATCGCTTCCAGGACGCTACCTGGTGTCTCCGCAAACTTATAAGCACCCCAAAGCCGATAGCGCGGCTCACTGCCACCCGCTTTCAGTCCGACAGGTTCGGCCGCCTTGTTCCACGCGGCCTTCCATGCTTCCACGGCTAGCGGTGTGTTGACGATCGATGCCGGAAAACGCATTCCGTCCGCACTCTGGACAAAATCACGAATGATACCCGCTGCGTTATCCGACCACGCGATAACCCCTGTATTAGGATTGTAAATTTCAGTAAACCGTCCTTCGATACGATATAACGTATCTTTCAGTGACGGGAATACTTGTGTAACTTGATCAGCCTTAAGCCCCATTTGTTGTGCGTATATCAACACAACACCGTCACCCCTGTGATCGAGAGTCCATTCGGGAAAAGCTGTCGTCACTTGCCAAAAAGGTGCGCCCGGTACTACACCTGTAGTATATCTGAAAAGCGCTTTTTCATTGTAAGGCGCTGACGTAACAACGCCTTCGCTGTTTACAGTTACAATATTGTCATCAATTTTTAAATTAAGAACTTCGACTAGTTTACCCTCACAGACAACAAGTACCTTGTGAAGAACACCGCCTTTTGAGTCACCGAAAATCCAATTTCCCGTCGCCTGCATCTGTCCGTATATCTTCACGCGATCGGAAATAGCTACGCGCAAAGACTGCTGTACATCGTCGGACTTCGTTGATGCCTGCTTCGGACGGAAAATCATCCCGGCGATAGCGGAAATACCGAACGAAAGCGCAATCTGTCCGACCGCTCCGAGAACACCACCGAGTGCACCAACACCAACCAAGGCGTTTGACAGCCACAGGGGGCCGCCCGCCTGAAAAATCGCAAGAGCGAGTGCGCCTAATGCTTGTGGCATATTGAAACTTCCCAACCTATGAAACGGTGCGTGTCGTCGGCAAATATCAAGCCGTCTTCGTCCCGACTCTGCCACAGTTCGCCGTCAAAAATCGCGATACACGCGCGACCATCAACAGTAATTACGCCGATGTCACCGGCATGTGGAGCGTCACGTAACGACGGGATGCGGGCGTAACGCATCACCTCTTTGATGCCGCGCAGTAGTCCGCCTGGTTGTGCAAGCCACGCACGACCAAGTTCTTCGTTCGTCACGAGCCGGCCGAATTGCTGCATTGGTGAATACCCGTGGACGATCTTGAACCACCGATCGGCCGTCGACGCGCAATCGGTATCACCCCATTCGAAAGGGTTGCATGTCTCAGCGTAAAGGAAGCCGCGAACATTCATCGTCAGAAATCCGGGTAAACGAAGGTCTTGAAAACAAGCCCCGGCATGAAGTCAAACACCTTGTCGCCGGGGTAACGGTATTGCTGGTCTCGGTCGCTGTATCTGCCACCAGGCGCGCGCGAGCGGTTGAAATAGATGTTCTCAGCAGCAATCGTAATCGTGTGCGTCGGGGAATTGGCGTTGACGTCCAAAACGACTTCGTCTTGACTGCCTTCCGGTGGCTGCATGTAACCGAAGAAAATAGCCGGCGCGGCTGCGATCGGTTGCCAGTTGTCATCAAACAACTGCAGGTAAACGGTTACCAACCTGTCCTGGACTTCGCCCGACTCGGCCATTGCAAGACCGAGAATTTCGGCATTCGCACCGGAAACGCTGATTGACACTTGGTCCGACGTTGTGGAATTGGCGAAAGATAAACCGTCGATGGTCCCGGCACCATACATCGGCAGATAGTCGACACCGTCAACCGACAGCTTAGTGTTGCCGTTCCACACGCCGATTGTCTCGGATACGAAATCCATCTTGACGAGAAATGCCACACGGACGTTGCCCGATTTGAATCGTGCCACTTCATCGCTCGTAAAAAACGTCATGGTACAAGATCCTCGACAAAATCCACGGTTGGAAACCCGCGCTTATTAAGATCAAGATCGATCGCCATAGCGTCGTCGCTAGCGAGACGCATCCGACAAACAGGGTTGGTGAATTCAAGTTCGGTATCGGCCGGTACCGCCTCGCGTGCGGGCGGAAGAAACGAAATCTGCTTCGTTGAACCGCTAACGTCGACTATGTCAGTGATCTGATAAAGACGTTCGCCAAGCGAGAAAACTTGTCCAGGTTGAATCGTGTCGGCTGCGACCACATTCACAGTGCACGAGACTGCCCGCACCGGTACGTCGGCGGTCAAGAAAACATGTGTCTTGTTTCCTGCGTAACCCGTTCCGTCGTCAAACGTCGTTCCGTCGTCATGCGGCACGCTCGATACGGAAACTCCCTTCATGATCGGCTGGTACGCGCTGCAATACGGGACCAAGATCGGGTTCAATCTCCCCTGGAGCTTCGCCGCGAGCGCGCGCCACACAATGACACGATCGCGGCTCGTTACGATCACACTGGCGTAAGTCGCACGCCAAAAGCCGGCGTCACCCGAAATCACATCGGAAACACCGGCCTGCGATACCGGACCGGAAATGTTCATGTGCGACAGATAGTGCGGACGCGGGGTCTGCGGCGGTAGGAGCTTGCGAGGCCAAACGAGCGTCATGGTTAGAAACTCCGATTCTGCGTATCGGTCATCAGTGACGCCATGTTGCTTTTCACTTGCTTGTAACTTTGGTTGACCGAGACCTGTACAATTGTCCCGCTCGCAGTTTGTATCCGTTGATCGGCAATGTCCGCCATGCGGCCGGAATCGTCCTGAAGGTTGATCGACACGACATCACGGCTTGACTTCCCGGTCGGCACCTGTGGCGAAGCAATCTGCACAGGCACCTTGCCACCGGCCGGCAACGGAATAACCGCCTCTTGCCCGTGGACAACGCCGATCGGTTGTCCACGCTTTCCGCCCGTGTTCGCGGTACCACTAGCGAAGCCGAATATTTTCCCGATACCGCCAAGGATGGAACTGAACAGACCACCCCCGCCACCGCCCGAAGCCTTCGAACTAAACAGACCATCAAGCGCCATATCGAGCAGCTTATCGGCAACCTTGTTCAAGGCGTTCGACAGCGCTTCAGCGCCCGACTTGCCGTCCTTCAAATCCTTGATGAAGCCGCCGAATACATCCTTTTCCAAAGATGCCCACTCTTCGGCCTCTTTCTTCACTTCCGCCTGAGACTCGGAAAGCTTTTTCGCGTCGGCGGACGCCTGCGCATAGCTGCCGGCAAGAGCGGAAATCTGTTCTTTGAGTTGCGGTGTGATTGCCAGCCCGGATTTCTGCGCATCAGCAAGCAACGTGGCTTCAGCCTTCGCCTTTTCCATCGCATAGCCGTAATCACTCACAAGCGGGTTGATTGCCGCCTGTGCCGCCGTGGACGCCTGGAGCGCGGCGGTCCGTTCCTGGATGCTCGCGGTTTCCTCTTTGTACGCATTCTTTCCACGTGACGAACCGCCGCCGCGCTTCTTGCTACCGGCTAGCGAACCATCAGCCTTGTATTGTCCCGGCAAGCCTTCAAGCTCGATCAACGGGCGGCTTTCCGGTTTCGGAATGTCGGACGGTTGAAAGTTCTCTTGCGTCTGGAATTTGCCGTTTTCCGAGAACAGCGGCGACAGCGTTCCGAGTTTCGGACCGTTCTTGCCCACGGTGAGCGCGTTCAACGCCTCTTGCTGGAACTTCATCGCTTGCGCCGTCGCACCCGCGATCGTCCCCGCGAGACCGGCAAACGCGCTGGAGAAGTCCGCGAGCGATGGAATGCCGGAACTATAGACCGTACTGGCGAGCGCTTGTGTCACGGCGTCCATATCCGCTGTGGTAGCGGTCCCGGCTTCGACCTTCTCACGAAGCGTATTAAACGCATCGCTCACGGCCATAATCGTTTCGTCGCTTTCGCCGGCCGAACGAAGATCCTGCAGCAACGCAGCAAACGAAATGTTCAATTCGTCAATCTGCGTGCGTGCCACATCCCACGACTGGCTTGCCAGTGTATCGGAAGCATTGATTAGATCGGCAGCGTCTTTCGCGGTTGCCAGCGTGTCGACATAGGCTTGAAGCGCCGGAACAGCGTCACCCCAGGTCTTCGCCACGCTCTCGATAAGCTTCGTTTGCTCCTCGATCGTCGCGTTAGCGGTTTCGCCACCCGATACGACGTCCGCGAAATATTTGACAGCATAGCCGCCAAGGCCGATCACCGCGAACGTCAGCAGATTGACCGGGCTAAGAACAGACTGAAACGCGCCGACCAGTAGCGAACCGAGACCGCGCAAACCGCCGCCCGCTTGCTGCGCAATCTGCCCAATCTGCGTACCTTGCTGCAACATGATTTGAAACGGGGACTGTCCGCCCGCGAGCTGCACACTGATGTCGTTCAACTGTGAAGCAAGGTTGGCAGTGTGACCGCCCAAATTCCTAACCGGAGCGGCGGCAGACTGTGCACCCTTCGAATAAGCGCCGAACGCCTTAGTTGCACCCTTGCCGATGTTGTCATTAGCACCGGTAAAAGCGTCTTCCGCCTGTTTTGCGGCTTTGGCGGCATCTTTCACAACCTTTGCAAGCTCGCGTTCCATACGAGCTTGCGTAACACCGATCTGGACAAGTAGGCCGTTTGTGTCTTCCGCCATTTAGAAACCCGCAATGCCCATTTCTGCCAACCGCTCTTCGCTGATGTCGCGACCACGCGGCTTGATGCCGTTTATGGACTTCCAACCCTTGAACGCGGCGTTGAATTCCCAAATGGTCAATTCATCAACGACGCGGGGAGAAAACCCCATCACTTGACCGGAAGCGTAAAAATCGGAGAACTTTATTCGCCCTTTTGGGTCTCGTTCTCCGTCCCCCGCTCCCCCTCATCACCCACCGGGTCGTCCGGTTCGCCCTGCACAGCGTTACGCAATATCCACACGGCCAAAAGCATGCCCCTGTAGAGTGCCGGCGTATTCTCGACAAACACGCGATCGGTGAGCCGCTTCGCTTCGTCATCCGGCATACCGCCGCCGATCAGACCGAGTCGAACGGTGTCAATGATGTCGTCAACGAACCATTGCGAACCGGCGATACGACCGAGCAGAAACAGCGGACCGACACCGGTTGCGGACTGGAGCGCCCGCAACTCACCGATACGAAGCTGGAAAGGATGGTCCCCGCCATCCCAAACCTTGTTACGCTTCATTCGTCACCGTTACGCTTTGTTCGTAACGGTCGGAACGCCGTCGAAGCGAATATTGATTTCGCGAGTGACCTTCTGCCCCTTCGTGCGGGCGTCGGTCATGGTCACGAGCAGCGCGGGACCGGCTTCGGTCTCAGCGTCACCGGAAAGAGCGGCGGTGTTGCGAACTCGAATGTTCTTCGTCGCGCCCGAATACCACCAGTCCATCATGTCGCCGTTGGATTGTGCCGCCCATACGCCCGTTGCGTCAACTGTGACAGTCTGCGACCGCACGGCGACTTCCACAGATGCCGGCAACGATTCATTGTCGCAGTACGGCACTTCCGTTTCGTCAACGTCCGACGTGCGCGTGATCGTGACATCTGTCATGCCGCAAAGAGCAGTGTAAACGCCGGGTGACCCGATCGGGTCAACCTCGACATCCAAAATCATCTGTTCGTATTTTTCAGTTGCCGCTTTGACAGCCATTTCGTAGCCTTTCCCGCCTTAATAGCCGCTTCCACAACGTCGTGCGGCAAGTTCTGAGGTTCCGGCGAAGGCTGCACCACGAACGCTATCGGCTGCGTGGGTCGCCTGTCATACTCGAAACGCTCATGAAATATCGCTTTCAACTAACGCCTCGAATTGAACAACGCCGTGGTAGTTAACACCATCAGGCTCTTGTAACACGGTCATGCGTACAAATCGAATAGAATGTAACGCGTTATCCGTCAATTCCCCATCAAAGTTGTGTAACGATGTTTTCACCGCGCCCATCATGTTCTTGAGGTCGAACATGCCGGCTTGACTGTGATAGAGGTCGATTTGAAACTGATGGTTCGTGCCGGTAATGCACTCGTCATCATCTTCCTGGACGTCTTCCGGTCCGAACTCGATAAACGGCATAGCCTGTTGCGGGTCGGCACGGTCGAAGACAGGCCAAGTGATCGTCGGATCCGACGTGAGCCGCTGATAGATCATATCTTGCAAGTCACCACTCGGAGACATCGGCATTAGACCATACCCGTTTCTTTGATTGCCTTGCGAATGGCGCGCGTGATCGCCGCCTTGACCTTGCTCCGCTGGTTTCTCCAGGCGCTGAAAAAGAACGGATTTCCCGCCCATTTCCGCGTACCAAATTCGACCCAACGGGCGTAAAACGCTTCCTTGTCACCGGCATAGATCGTAATCCGGCTCATATCGTTGTCTTTGAACCCGGTTTGCACAGATCCGAGCGAGACAGTACCTTTCGGTGCGTCACCCCACTTCCATCCGATGCTATCCCGTAGCGCTCCAGGTCGAACGCGCTGCCCCTTGTGGCGCTTGTCACGCCTGGTGATTTCATCACCGACATACACCGGAGCGCGCGACATCATTTCGTCAACGACTTCGCCAACGGCGGTTTTCATCGCCTCTTCAATGCGCTTTTTGACCGTCGCCGGGAAGACGACGGTCAACTTACGTTCAAGCTCTTTGACGCCCGTAACCATGCGTTACGCGTTGCGAGCGAGGATCGCGATTTGAAATTTCGCAGCGGCACCGGCACTGTTGACGATCGTCAGAATATCAGCGGTCGCAGCCGTTACGGTTTTGATGCCTGCAGCGTCACCGGCCGCGAGCAGCAACACCGCCCCAGGCTTCAGCACGAAAGGCATTGCTGTGACGAATATGCCGTTCGTGCCGCCGCCGATCGTCAAATCTGTGGTGTTCACTGGCGAACCGGCGCGCGGCTTGTTGATGATCATCACTGCCACAAGTTCGGCGGCTGCGATCGATGCGCCGAAAGCGTCGGTGAGTACGCCGGCAAGGTCAATGCTATCCGTCGCGCCGCTCGCAACGGTGCGTTCGTCAGCAAACGCAATATTCGCCTGGTTCGCAGCAACACCGTCCGTGAGCTGAATAAGCGCCTCGATCACAGGTTTGAATTCCGGTCCGCCGAAATCGTTGGAACCGGTCTGTGCGACCTTCAAGCGTGCGTAAATTTCTGCTGAAATCGTCATCCTAGTTGCACTCCTCTTTCAGCCACGATTTCGACGTCACGGCTTCGTTGATCGGGATTATCGAGCGAATAAATGCGGTGCGGCACGTCGCCGGATTGCTCGTGCACAACCACAATGTCGGCGGCGGTCAAATCACGAACCGCTGCGCAATCCTGAATCGTGATGTACGCGAGCGCTGCAGACTCCAGCCGACCGGCCGCGACACGTTCCCTGCCCCGCTGTGGCTTGTATTCGATCGGCACGCGCGCCAAACCGGGGAGCGGCGTCCAGTTGCGTGCCTTCGAGCCGCCCGGTCCGACCGCGCCGGTATCGCGCATGAAGGTAGCGAGTTTGTTCATGCTGCCTTGCGTTGCCATCAGAAAGCCCACCGATGCGGAGCAAGCAGCGCATTGACCGAGAATGGAATTTTCGACGGAACGCCACCCATCGTCACCGGCTCACGGTTGCGGTACCAGTGAGCAATAAGGATCTTGATTGCCAGCTTGAGCGTATCCGGTACGGTCGTGTAACCGTGGGTCGATACCAAGGAAATCGGGTCGTCTCGGTCTCGATCGACAGCCGGGAACACGAAATCACGTTTGAACATGATATAATCGGGATAGACCAGATAAGCCGTATTGCTAACGGTCTGTTCCACGCCGTCGACGTCGAAATACTTCACGACAACCGCGCTCGTGTCGGTAAAAATGGTCTCCATTCGACGGCAAAAATAGTTGTGCGTTGTCTTCCACGATTGCGAAACGATGCACCGATTAAGAATGCCCTGATAGCCGTCAAGGTGCGTCACAGCCGCCACAATGAGCGCATCCAGGTACGTATCATCATCGGGAAAGAACACCCGCAAGTGTGCCTTGACGTCTTCCAACGTCACAGGTTTCGTTGCGGGTGCTGTAACAAGCGAAGGCTTCATTTATTTGCCAGGAATGGGAGGAAGACCGACCGTCGACTTGGCTTCGACTGCAGCTTTTTCAGCTTCGAGGCGTTCCACTTCGGCCTTTTCCGCTGCTTCCTTATCAGCCGCAGCCTTGGCATCAGCTTTCGCCTTTGCCTTTTCCGTCGCGGTCTGTTGCTTCACTTCGACTTCCTCAGCTTCGCCGGCTTCAATGAAGACCAGTGCGAGTGCTTCGGAGACGTCGTATTCCTTGCCGTTCTCGTAGGGGCGGACGGTAGCGCCATCGTCGGCACCCTTCACCCCATCTTTCAGGATCTTGACACGTGTCATTCGTCTATTTCCTTAGTTGCTACCCGATGCGGTTGGTACGGCCTTAGTTGACCGTACCGCGCACGTTCTGCTGTTCGATGCAGACTGCGGAGAAGGACGAAGCGCCCGTGTTGTTCGCCGGGGTGATCGTCAAGCGGGTGTAGCGCTTGTAACCGATGTAACCGAGCGTCTTCACGGTGTTGTCGCCGTCGAACTGGAACGAAGCGAGCGCTTCGGTACCGAGCATGTCGGCATCAGCCACAGGGGTGAAACCGGAACCGGATACGTCCGACTCTTCGAGCAGCGCGGTAAACGTTGCGTCGGCGTCGACCAACGAACCGGCGTGGATGACGTAGGTGTGCGACTTCGAACCGCGATGGTCCTGAACGACGCCAACGGCTGCGGTGTTGTCGGCCGGATCCGAGTGCAAAACCGGATTGACAACGATGTTATTCTTAAGGTCACGGGGTGCCATGTGTGGTTATCCCTTCAGTGATTGAAGAAAGGGCGGGTTTCCCCGCCCCGTGTCGTTCCGGTGCCGATTAGGACGCGGCGAACTTCATGAACTTGACAGCGTCGAAGTCGAGAGCATCACCGCCGACACGCTTTGCCGTGTAGAGCTTGACGAAACCCTTTTCCGTGATGTTGTCACGGATGACGCGGATCCCGGTACGATCAACGATCTGATAGGCGGCTTTGAAGTCGCCAAATGCGATCGACAGTGCGTTAGACGCCATGTCGGGCATATCTTCAGCTTCGGTGATGCTGTAACCGAGCAGCGTACCGCCCAGGAGCTTCGTAAAGTCCGGTTGCCACAGATAGTTGCCGTCGCCGTCCTTCAGCGTGCGGAGATAACCGAGCGTCTTCCGGTTCATGGTCCAACCGGCATTCGCGCGGTACTCAGCGCCCAAGCTCATCACGAGATTGATCAGGAAATTCGTATCGGTGATCGTGGACGTGCCACCCGATGCGATATACTGGAAAACCTGCCAAGCGCGGGTCTTGTCGTCGGTCGCTGCCGTGCCGTATGTCAGCATACCACGCGGCTTGCTTACGCCGTCGCCAGCAAAGAACGCGGTGTTTTCGCTGCGTACGAACTTGTCGGCAACCTTGCCGGAAAGCCAACCTTCGATATCGAAACCGGAGTCGTCAAGCAACTTCTGCGTAACCTTCGGCATCGCATACTGTTCGTTGACGTCGATACGCCACTTGCCAAGTTCCGGCGTACCGGTTTCCGGGCGAGCCTGCTTTTCGCCTACCCAACCGGTATCGAGGTCGTCACGGTCAATGAGACCTTCGATCGCGTCGGTGCCGATTGTCACAGCGCTGAAAAGCTTGCGAGCCGGCGACGTGTCGAAAATCTTTTTGAGGATCCGACCGCTCATGTCGGGCGTAACGGTATAACCGCCTGCGGGATCGCTGCCGACTTCCATCAGGTTACGAACATCACGCATGCGGCTGTTTTCCGCACCGTAACGCATGTAAGTGTCGAGACCGGCCGAATACTTGCCCAAGTCTTCCGCGCTGACGTCGTGACCGACGACCTTCGAAAACGCCTTGGCTTGAGCCTGGATATCAGCGGAAGCACCGGCACCGCCAAGTTCGACCGCAGCCTGCTTTTCCATGATCTTCGCAATTTCCGCCTGAATGTCAGACAGAGAAGCGTTGATCTTTTCGACCTTTTCGGCCTGCACCGGATCGTTCTTGCCGGCTTCGATTGCCTTCAAACGAGTGTCGTTTTCAGCCTTGAAATCGGAAAAAGTCTTGTTGAACTTTTCGAGCATCGCCGCAACTTCCGGCGTCTCGTTGCGTGCGCCGAGCGCGGAAACGCCGCGATACGACATTGCACGGTGATTGTGATAGGTCATTTGATACCCTCGCGTTTATCCAAATCTCCTATGACTTGCATCGCGCGGGGTCATATTTGTTACTGTGTAACAGCGTTTCATTAACGTTACAATAGCTGTAACGCCTTATCCACCCATCGTTGCCATAAGCTTGTTGAACGCGTCACCGATCGCGGCTGAGTTCTGTTCGTCCCGTTGACCGTTCAATTTGGCGAACGCTTCTGCCCGCTGTTTCCGGGAAAGACCGTCTTTCGCCATTGCCGCTTCGATGCGACGACGCGCAACGATCGCGTCACGGCTTTCCTGCGGTACGCTCGCACTCGGTCCGGTATCGTCTTTGAACTCACCATCGGCAAATTTCATTTCCACAGCTTCGGCGGCGGTCATCCACGTGCCGTCGCTGCGACGATTCGGACCGGCGAGCATCGACATGATTTTATCATCGTCCAGACCGGTACGAGCCGCGTAAACCGCAGCCAAGGATTTATCAATCTGCCCGAACACAGTCACGGCTTCCTGGTAGTCGTCAGCATTGCCGATGATGATACCCCACGCCTTGTGAACCATCATCATTGAACCGGTCGCCATCTGGATTTCATCGCCGGCCATCGCAATCACACTGGCGGCGCTTGCCGCGAGACCGCGCACACGCACAGTGACCTTTGCAGGATGCTCGCGGAGCTGGTCGTATATCGCCAGACCGTCGAACACGCTTCCACCTGGGGAATTGATGTTCACGGTGATGTCGCGCGGACCGATGTTGCGGAGAATGCCGTTAAGCTTGCTCACGCTGAAACCATCACCGTACCAGTCTTCACCGATCGGCTCATAAATATTGACGGTCGTATCGTCGGGTGCTGCAGCCGCGTAAATACGGTCGGTCCACTCTTCAAGCGCCGCGCTAGGGGTGTCGTAGTCAAACCATTCTGGTTGACGCGCCTGGATCCGACCACGTGGGAGGTGCTTAAGAAGGCTCATTGTGTGTCATCCTCTTGCGGCGGCGTGTCATCCTTGCCGGTCTGTGCATCAGGGTTTTGGTTTGGCGGGTCGGCGTACTCGTCGCCCTTCGGATCGGTACGCGGGTTCATGTCGAGCAACGCGCGGATGTCGTTCGGGCTATAAACACCCCATTGACGACCCTTAGTGAAGGCATCCCATTGCGCCTTGCTGTCACCCTTCAAGAGCGCTTGAGTAAAGAAACGGACATCCAGGCTTTCCCAGTCGCGTTCGTTGATCGCGTCGCGCTTCAGCGCCTCTTGCCACATAACAAGCCAGTCATTCAGCGTGTACGTGACAAAGCCGATGTTCTGTTGCTCGATACCGGAACCCCAGGACGTCGTTTTTTCAGTCGCACCGATCATATGGGGTGGCACGCCGAAGAACATTGCGATGTCGTATCGCTGGAAATCGCGAGACTGGATAAATTGAAGGTCACTCGCGGTCATGGTTGTCTTGACGAGGTCCGCGCCTTCCTCAAGAATCGCGGTCTTTCCTGCGTTGCCCGCCCCTGAATTGCGGTTCTCCCACGATTCCTTAAGGCGGTCGTACGCTTCCTTCGACATCTTTTCAGGGTGCTTGATGACGCTTTCTACGAACGAACCGTTCTTCATGAGCGTGGCGGCTGCAGTCTCACCATCCAACGCAATGCCGAGCGATTCCCGCATATGCGATATCACCGACAAACCGGCGTAACCGTTCAACGACAGACCGCGAAGGTGCAGGACGTCCGCAGATCGATAGACCTTTTGCGAACCGTCAAGCGCCGTAACGGTGTATTTCATCTGCAGGTTATTTTCTTGCTCGATACACACGCGATCAGGATGGACCGGAAGCAGCGCAACGACTTCGTTAAACGCCTTGACCTTCACAGCCACAGCGTTGCCGCGAAGCATCACGAACGCCTGCATGAGCTGCTTAAACTCTTTCGGCGTCTGCCATGCGTTAGGGCGCACCGTAAGCACTTTTCGCAGTGGATGACCCACGGCCGGCGTTCGGACGTTCTCGCTCTTGCGCTCGATAAGGTCCATGGGAAGCCAGGACACCACGCCCGAAATGATATTGACGCAGCGGTACGCGGCGGCAACCTTCATCGCGTTGTTGTCTGTGATCGACCGACCGCTAATGGACGTGTTCGAACCGTCACGGAAGTATTCTTGAATTTCCGCACTGGTCGCATTCGTCAAATCGAGCGTCTGCCCTATAGCAGCGCGAAAAGCAGTCGTGAAAAAATTAGCCAACGGGTGGCATCCTCGTGACGCGTGTTTTACCCGTAATATCAAACGTCACGACACGTTACAACATCTGTAACGTGTTTTACACCATCAATATGCGAGCATGTCACAACGGAAGCCGCCGCTTTCGACATATTCGGCGGCAGTTCTTATCAAATCTGTATCGTCACGAAGCATTCCGATTGCCAAGTTGCAGCTACTACAAAGCAGACCGCGAACCTTTCCGGATTCGTGGCAATGATCGACATGAGGGCGAATTGCTTTTTCTGCTCCAAACGGAACCTTGCAAATTGCACACTTAAACATTTGTACAAGCAACATAGAATAGTACCGGTCAAGACTGAGCCCGTACATGCGTTTGAGATTGCGTACGAACTCTTTGTCTCTGTTTTTAACCGAATACTGCCGAGCATTTTCCTTAACGCGTTCGGCGTTTTCCGGCACTGCGTACCAACGACGCGTATATTCAGCAGCGCACGGTCTGCAGTGATGCGCTCGACCGTCATGCGTGTCCTTTTTACGGTGAAAGTCAGCAAATGGCTTCGCAGTTTTACATTTGGTGCAGGTCTTCATGTTACACCATCAATATACCGCGATCCTCATATACGGAACGCGTATCTTCAATCAGCATCCATCTAGCCATTGCCATGATCTGAGCAACCGGACCGTCAATCTTGTTCTCCGGACGTTCTTTCCTGGGGTAACAATTGTCTTTGGCGTCAAGCTTCGCCGTTACGTTTGACAACATCCAAGTATAGACCGGGTGTCCGTTGTGGGCGATAGCACGAGAACGTATAAGCGCCTCGATTTCCTTCATAGGCTCGCTGAAATTCAAGACGTTCGGTGCGACTTCCACGCAGTTTACGCCCTCTTCGACCAATTCGGACACCATCATACGCGCCTGGTGCTGGTCAAACGCCAGTTCTTCAAGCTGGAATTGCTCGCGAAATCCAAGTATATCTTCCCGGATTTGCACGTAATCGATCATATCACCGGGCGTTTCAACTATGTGATTGTCGAGTACCCACCCTTGGTAATGCTCGTTTTCGCCAAGGGAAATCGTCTTTTCGGGGAGGTAATACCGCCCGAAACAGGCGTATTTGAACCCCTCATCCATCAGCAGCTTTGCGACATCGCACGAACACTGGTCGAGCCGGAACAGCAGTTCCACGGCGGCAATGTCCACTTTTGACGCAAGGTCGAGACCGATCTTGACCGGCTGGTTATGGAACATTTCAAGTGTAAGTGTCGGCTTTTCAGACTCTTTCCACCGCTGGATGTTAAAAAATGCGTCTCGCGCTTGCACCCACAGGTTCAAATGCTTGGTCTTGAACGCACCGACCTTACGTGACGACTGGATTGCCTCGCGCTGCATCGACTTAAGGAAGTCCGCGCGCACCGAAATATCGTAATTCGGGTTTGCCTGGAGCAAAGCAAGTTCCGACGTCCAGTCAACATCAGGATCCGCCGCATAGACAATCCCGAACAACTCGTCATTCGGCAAGACGCCTTCAAGCATCTTTTGCACGTCTTCCTGCATCGCATGGCACGGGCCGGCGATGTTGTCGCCAGCCGTGGAAATGATCAGCAACAGCGGCTGCTCGCGCGCACCCATGCCGGTTTCAAACGTCGACACCATCGCGTCGGTCAAATGCTCGTGATATTCGTCGGTGATAGCGCACGAAGGGCTTGCGCCGTCGCCGGGGTTGCCCACGACCGTTTCGAACTTCGCGCCGTCCGCGAGCTTGTACAGGTTGCTACCCGCACCCTTCCCCGTTTCGACGCCGTAATATTCAGTCAGCGCCGGGGAACTCTTCGCCATCAGTCGAGCCGGCTTGAAAACTTCCCATGCCTGCTTTTCGTTCGTCGCGCCTGAATAGACTTCCGCGCCGAATTCACCATCGGCACAGAACATGTAAAGGCCGATCGCAGCCGCCCACGCTGACTTTCCGTTTTTACGAGATTCCAGCACAAATGCCTTGCGGAACCGCCGCAGACCGTCCGATTTGCGTTTCCATCCGAAAATGACAACGGTTTTGAAGCACTGCCACGGTTCAAGGATAAGCTTTTGACGCTGTGCTGCCCATTTCCCCTTCGTGTGCGGCAACAATTCCACGAAGTTGCAGACCTTTTCGGCCGCTTTCGGGTCAAAGAAATACTGGAAATCGGCCGTTTTGGCTCGCTCCAGGTCGTCAAGATGACGCTTGCAAGCGAGCTTCACCCACTTGCCGGCCGGAATAGCACCCGAAAGAACGTCAAGGGCGTACTGATGCGCCTTGTGGACGTGAGGTGGCAAGGCGAGCGGCGGCAGTGAAAGCATCGGTTACTGGTCCAGGATAGCAAACGGGTTATCGGGTTTGTTCCCTAGCGACGCACTCACACGCGATCGAGCAGCCGGCGACAAGCCGAATTCGATCAACAGCGACTGAGCGTGACGCATCGCTTCGTTGCGCATGCCGACTTCCGGCCGCGACTTCACGAAACCCTTTTCGGTGACGTAAGAATAACCCTCAGATTCGATCGTGAAGGTATGTTCTTCGACTTCCTCCAGCCGTGACGCCAGCAGACCGAGCATCACGGAATCTTCCACAGAGAGAACCTTCATGCCGTGCAGCACAAGCGCCAAATCTCGGAAGATATCCGCCGCCCGCTGGTTCAAATAGTCGGGCGGCGATGGCAACGCCATGAGGTTGACCGGGGGCGCATCCTTCGCGTCACGACAGCTTTGATGCGTCCCCTTCAGTTGCTTAAGCGCAGTGGGGAGCGGCCTCGATCCGCCACCCATCACGCCACCTTCGTTGTCTGCGGTGTACCCCACCGCTCCACTTTGTCGACCAGCTCGTCAAAGAGCGTTTCGGCCTGGTCCGGGTGATCGCGCAAGTAGGCATACGCCGACGTTGCACCGGCCATGAACACCATCCGCAGCGTCTTCCGCTGTTCCTCCGTCAAGTCAGACGAAAACGCCTTGACAAGAAGTTGGTCAAAGTCGTTACGGAGCGGCGTGTATGTTTTATCCGTCTGCATCTTAATTCCAAAAGCCCCCGAAATAGAGAACAACGCCAATAGCAACTGAATGCGTCATTACACGCGCCGCCCGATCGCGAAGATATTCAGCCCAGGGAACAAAGTTCTTTGCCCCTGAAGCCATCATACTTGCCCTCACCATGAGGGGGAAAATCGCGAACGAAAAAAAATATGCGACTAAAACCCATTGCGGAGTACCCCATGCGAATACATTCACTTCCCCTGCTCCATACGCTGTTTATGCCTAGCATGGCACGGACTATCACACAGGCTTTGAAGGTTTTCAGGATCGCGGAACAAAGTCCAATTCCCACGATGCGGAGTTTTGTGGTCAACGACCAGGCGTGATGTTTGATGCCCCCAATTACGTCCGCACATGCGGCAAGTATAGCCATCACGCAACATTGTTTTCGGTCTTAGGTCATGCGTCCAAATCCTCAGTTTATACCATGCCCGGTAAACCCGTTCATCAGGCAATACGTGACGCGATGCGCCCGCATGCCGTGATACTTTGTGTGTCGGGGGAGCTACAGGCATTTCCGTTTCAGACCGTTTCAGGTGATAATTTTCAAGTTACATGAATGCACTTTCGTGTCAACTCGGAACGTTACATCATCCAAAAATGGTTGAAACGTAATGTTATTACATAAAACATATTAACCGATTGCGAACCGCAACCAGTGAAATTTAGCCCGACGATGCATCAGTGAAAATGTGACGGGGGGGCCGGTCCGCCGTGATCCGCCCTCCAGACTTTCAGACCACCCCCGGTATGGGGTCGATCGGATCACAATCGTTCATTGAAATGATCATGCGTCACGATCGATGGCGGAATAATGGATAATGACGACTATCCGGGGACCGCTCGTACCATATCGAACAATCTCGAAGCGCTATCAATCACATGATCGAAATGACAACAGATCAAATCCCCACCCTGCCCCATGCTTGCACCGCTCATGCACCATCATTCACATGAGCGCACCCCTTATGTCCGTTAGCGTACTATCTAAACTAAAAGCGGCATAGCATTGAAAAGAGATAACAATCAATGATAGCTAACAAACTGTATCGATATTAGATTTAATAGAAGACATCATTGATTCTATTATACTATTTAATATATATTAAGGGTATGTCTTAATAAAGGTAGTATAGATTACATGCATATGGGTATAGTGTAACTGTACGCTTTATTAAACGCTACGCTACAGCGTTTCCTATATGAGAGAAGGGCGCAAACGCTCAAAATCGCTTTCCCATAAATTCGGGCATATGAAAACATAGGCGTTACAACGACATGTAACGTGCCGTGTTGACACGCATCGTACAAACGCGTAACGAGTGTAACGCAGTGACATACGAGGCGTACAATGATTCTATCGGGAATAATCGAAATTAACGGCGTACAGTTCACCGCAACTGTGAATGTGACCGAAAATAATAAACGGAAAAATCATGGTCAACCACACGCCTATCAAATGCCGAACGGTAAATGGCGCGGGTTTAAGCGTGTCGACGGTAAACAAAAATCATTCGGTTGCCACGACACCAGGTTTGCAGCGCTCGAAGCGGCACGTCACGAGCGCAAGCCATCAAGGATAAAGACGGATTCGTACGGGGTGTATCTGACATCGAAGGGTGCAGGAAAGCCGCCTGCGTTCCGTGTCATATTGCGGATTGCGCGCGGTCGGACGTTGCGCTTGGGCGATTACCAGACGTGGGCGCAAGCGATATTGGTTCGCGACGTGGTGGCGCGCCGTGCCGGTATAAAGCCGTATCTGTTGAACTACGAAATGCCGCTGACGCTCATATCGAACGCGGTAGCGCGATCATTCATCCGTGATCGGGTCGAGACACCGACACCAGACCAGATAGCGGACTACATGCGCCGCGTAGACGATATGAACGCCGCACGCCGGCTGGAGACCGGCGAGTAATGCGCCGCGCTATCGTCGGCATGGAAACCAGCGGGCAAACGCGGCGCGCGCTGCAGGCTCGGGGATGGTGGGTGCTGTCCGTCGACTTATTGCCGGCTGATGATATCCCGGCCGGTATCGGTCACAATGGCGGGCATTTCCAAGGCGATGTGTTCCGCGTTGTCGAGGAATGCGCGCGACAAGGTTTCTATTTTGATTTGGGCGTGTTTCATCCGACATGCACATATCTGACGAATAGTGCCGAGTGGGCGTATAAAGATCCTGATTTCATCCGTTACCCGGGTGTTGGCTATCATCAACGACTAAAGCCCGGGACTCTATTCGGTGCGCGACGGCGTGAAGAGAGAGAGAGAGAGAGAGAGAGCAATTCAGGACGTTATTCGGGTGTGGCGTCTTCCAATCGATCGGATCGCCATTGAAAACCCGGTTGGTGTCTTGTCGACGCGCTGGCGTAAGCCCGATCAGATCATCCAGCCGTATCAACTCGGTGATGACGCGAGCAAGGCAACGTACTTGTGGCTGAAAAGATTGGACCGGATAACGATAGACCCGCGCATGTTCAATTATGGTCGGACTGTCATCCACAACAGCAAGCTCGTGTGGCGATGGGCGAACCAGACCGACACTGGACAAAACCGTTTGCCGCCCGGTAATGACCGTTGGAAAGAACGCAGCAAGACATTTGAAGGATTCAGCAACGCGTTTGCGTCGACCTGGGCCGCGTAATTTACCGTCACGAACCCTTGCGGGTGATTCGTTAATTCAAGGATTCAAATTCCACAATTCGAGACCAGAACTAAGGAAATATGGACAAAATTACAGACCCCACGTAAATTATTTTTTGCATAGTATAACGTGTAATGTGACGATTGTTCAAACCACAACGCGTCAGAATACAAATGATACATCGTAACGCGATCTTTAGATTTATATAACAAAATCAACTACATGTAATGCAACGTTAGACATATCTGATGTAATATACAATTCAAAAACGTAATTTTAAGTACGGGTTGTGTGATGCTCGATCACTCGTTATCCGCGAGATTGTTAACCACTATCCGTTTGGATGTTTTGACATCGTTATGGAGTTGATGTAAAAACCAAGATGTCAACAAATTTAAGGGTCTGACACATGCAAATTCACGAACTTCTTATTAACAGAAAAATTGAAGCACTGCAGCAGATTGACACACTAAAGGCGGAAGTGCAGGAAATTGAGCGCCTGTTAGTTACGGCGAACGTTCCGCAGCTCGTGACGACCGGCGACGTTCCTGTCATGCTCCAGGAAACGACGCAGCGCCCGACGTCAAAGGACGATGCTATTATCAAGGCGATCCAGGCTGGCAACAACACGCCTGCCCTGATATCCGAGTTCATGCGCGAAAAGCTAGGCATACCGGTTAACCCGGCATCCACGCGTACCCGGTTGTCACGGATGAAGGCGGACGGTAAAATCAAGCACGACGGTCTTGGTTGGAAACTGTAACGATACGTCAGACCCTTTGGAGGTAATGCGAGAGCGGGTGTAACAGCCCGCTCTTTTTATTTGACATGTATGTTACGTCGTGTAATGTCTGCGTTACGTAATGTAACGCTAAGGGGCGATAGATGCTGACGGTTCATAAACAACGATTTCCGGTCTTTGAAGCGCATTCAGACGTAATCACGCTTCAGCTTCCGCCGTTCGCAAAGATCCTGAAGATTTCAAGACAATACCCACACGACCAAACACCTTACGTGTGGTACGTCTGCAATCCTTCGCTGCCTCCGGTCCAGCCGTACCAAATCCTAGTCGTGGGAACCGGTCACGAGTTCGCCGCGCCGGCTGGCGAGTATTTGGGAACTGAGATTTTCCATAACGGGCAACTCGTGTTGCATTTCTTCTTGAGGGACGAGGCACGATGCGAATAGTCAACCGCAAAGAATTCCTGCAGCTGCCGTCCGGTACGCTCTTTTGCCAATGCGAACAAAAGTGGGTGTTTGAGGATCTACACGTTAAGTTCGGTTCACTCATCCACGATGACCGTAATGACGATTTCGTCAGCATGTCTTTCACGAGCGTGGAAGCGAACGATTCCGACGAATGGTTGAACCGTCTCGAAGACATGGCGGACAACGGCACTTCGTACCCACTCGACCTGGACGCAGCCGGCCGTGACGGGCAATTCATGCGTGACGCCTGGTTCATGGTCTTTGAACGGTCCGACGTGGTGAAACTCCGTGACTTTTTGACATCCGTACTAGAAGGTGACGCATGACCGAGTTAGACGAGAAGGCGCTTGCCGCTGCAAAGCGAGCCTATGACGCCAAATACGCCGACATGTCATCACCCTACCCCACGGAAGAACCGGACGCGGGCGGCGGTCCACTCGGTTACGCTATCATGGCGTACCTGGATGCGATCGAAGACGAGCCGGGACCGGTCCACGGTATTTCGTCGGGCGATATCGGCGGTATCAACCACAGTGCACGACCGGGATGGAAAATACGGACATGAATTTCGAGCACGGAGCGATAAAGCATTGCCCGCGTTGCGGCTGTCGCGGTCGTATCATCCAGGGTGACACAAACCAGATGTTTTCCGTGCTGTGTGATAATGGCTGCATGGAAAGTCCGCAGATGGACACCAAACGTGAAGCCGTCCAATGGTGGAACGTGCGACCGAAACGAAGGCTGCGGCGTTCGGCATTGCAGCCGGAATAGTCACCGACCTGTGACTAACGACGTGGCGGCTCAAATATTGACGAGTCCGTCACGATCGGTATTCGAGCGTCCCGCGCCGCAAGTATGAAAGCGTCTTTCGCTGCTTCCGGGTTCGATTGCGCTTCGAGCGCCGACAGACACGCGGACATAGCGACCCGCCATAGATCGCCCTTTGCATCTTCCGGCAATTTGTAAAGCAACATTTCGGCAAGACCTGAGACGGTCCGCACCACCTGTGCCGCACCGTACCGTTTAATCACAACGCCGATAGGGTCGATGGGTAGCGGTGAAAAATCATCGGTCATAACCACAGACAACGCGGCACGGTCTCGGTTAGTTCCTGGTCGAGCAGTACGCCGGCACACCCACGCTTGAATTAATCCGCAGGGTGAGAGCTACGGCATAGCTAGCCGCGATCGAAGCGCCCTCACCCTGCGACACACCGCGTGCCAAGCTTCCTTTAATCAGGTGGTCGGCTAGATCGGATTTCTCATAGGGTATGTGGCAGTTATCGCGGTCCACCATCATTTCGGCGGCTTTCTGAAAATCGACATCACCGGGTGCCGCGTTGGCAATCCCGGCCGCTGATAGGAAAATGAGAATCGTACGCATGGTGTACCCCCGGTTGACGAGACCGAGACTGCACGCGGCGCTGCGGCTGTCAACTGCGACCAGTCAAGCCGCTCTTTTTATTTGACTGTGAAAGACTTGTGCAGGACGTTGTAATATCGTTACGTAATATGTTAACAATGCGTCACGCTATTAACGAGGTGTGACGCATGGATTACGATAGAAACGCTAAAACAGCGTCATCGCTTGGAACGGTCGGCAAGGTAGTTGCACCAGCGGCCGCAGACCTGAACCCCCTCCCCAAAGCTGTCGTGTGTCTCACGGCGGGCAACATCACGGTCGTTCCGGTCGGCAATGCCGATAACGGTACTATTGCGTTCGTTGGTGTCCCGGCTGGTTTCGTTCCGCCGTTCCGCGTCCGTCGCGTCACAGCCGCAACATCCACAGTCTACACGATCGAGGATTAACCGTGCTGGACCTTCGCGCTTCAACCGGACTTCAGTTGTCCTTGCCTGGTGCCGCCGTATTACAAGGCACCGCCTTGCCGACCGTTCCAAGCTATGTCCTAACGGAGAGTAGCTTTCACTTTCTGCTGGAAGATGATTCCGGTTCACTTCTGCTGGAGACCTAAATAAATGGCAGACGTAAAGATTTCCGCACTGACCAACGGCACGCCGGCTCAGCGTACAGACAAGGTTCCTATCGCTCGCGGGAGCGGTAACGCCTACTTGACAGTAGGTGATATCCAAGGGCCGAAGACCAATGTTACCACAACGCCACCGACTGCGACCGACGACACGACACAGGGCTATTCGGTCAATTCCAAGTGGCTAAATACCCAGACCGGCATTGAGTATATCTGCCGCGATGCGACGACAGGTGCCGCCGCTTGGGTGAGACAGGATAACGCGGACTTCTTCGGGTATGTCTCCGGTAGGTATTATCCTGGTCTGTTTGCAATCGTTGCGGCTGGGGCGACCCCTGGAGCTAACTCGGTTCGTCTTCATCCGATCGTCATCAAAGAGCGCGTGACTCTCTCGGAGCTTGGCGCGCGTGTGACAACGGCGGAAGCGTCAAAAAGCTTCCAGTTGGCTATATACGCAGCTGACAAGTCAACAAACCTTCCCACGGGCAATGCGCTGGCTTCAACGGCAAGCCTGTCAGCCGGATCGACTGGTGTAATGACCGCAGCGCTCAGTGCCAACGTCACGCTTGAGCCTGGGCTTTATTGGGTAGCGATGCTATCTGACGTGACCACCGCCATATTCCAGGCATATGGTAGCAGCTCGACCAATATCGGTGCCTATATAGGCGGTACGGCGGCCCAAGTTGCATCTGGTGCAAGTTCATCAATTGCTTACTTGTCGATAGCGGGGACGTTTGGAACGTGGCCCGACCTGACTGCAGGCGGGTTTTCCTACGGAAATAGCGCCGCTTACGCCGCAATCTTCTTCAGGGTGGTATGATATGGAAATCGAGTTCTCGTTTTACACCGATGTCGTCGGCAACATAACCGTGTCAGTCGTTCCAGACAACGGAGAAACGGTTATGGTTCCTTCCGGGGCTTCGCCACTTGAGCGAGATGCGCTGATAAACGCGTTCATGGAAGAGCAGCGCTCGCATAAAGCCGTTACGTCCTTCCCGTCACCCGTGAATGAATAATCCAGGCAACGGCCATCCGAGCCGGCACGGGTGTCTGCCCGGTGTTCTGCCAGAACTTGACCCGTTCGATTTCCACACCAAGTTCTTTGTAGTATTTGGGGACAAGCGCGGCCGATATCGGATGCAGTCCGATCTTTGCGGCCTTCACGGCTAGATCGAAGTAAGGCGGACGCTTCAACGTACCGGCAAGCCACCCGTCGACCGTTTCCGGCTTCACTCTTAGATGATGGATTAGTTCGTCACGTGTGAGACCGAGAACGACCGACGCAGGCGCGGCGGATGGCATGGCACGAGCTGCAGCAAGAGCGCGCATGGGTCAAAATCCGTGTGTTTTTGCACTACATAACGCACTACAACACACGTCTTGAGTCGGTTCAAGTATTTGATTTTATTGAGGTGCGGTATGAAATCGGATGCGTCTCGACCGCACCAACCATCCCTGAGATGGTTATCAAGAGATCTTCTCTTTCATCTTCGACAGGAGATAATCCCGAGCGCACTATTGACGCGACTTGTGGAAGAGCCCTCCTCCAGCGCGAAG
>Ga0123342_1000971_pt1 | contig 48033 bp, 25 predicted proteins | sample Turbeawhitnodule_FD_89960 | JGI IMG/M metagenome (GOLD analysis project Ga0123342, IMG submission 89960) | Root nodule microbial communities of legume samples collected from Mexico - Turtle bean Mexico white nodule | ecosystem: Host-associated > Plants > Roots > Nodule | place: Mexico: Nepantla...
ACACCTCCTAAAAACTACACCTACACCCCCCTACTAAGTCACATGGACAATGTGACTCTCTCTAATACATTCACACCTATTTATTTAATATCCACACCTCCTACAAGAGTCATTCAAATGATGTTCTTTTATTTAATGCTTGGTCTTGCCCCTCATGGTTTGGACTTGGGCTTCTTGGGCTTCTTGGGCTTGGGCCTTCTTGGGCTTGGGCTTTAGGCTTGGGCCTCATCTTTTGCAAAGACTAATAAGAAGAACTTTAAATGCTTTGGCCCTTGTCCATTTCTTCTATTGATAACATCTTTTTGATTCTCATCATTTTATCATTGCCGTAAACCCTGGTTCCTTTAACCACACATCAAAGGTTCTGAAAGGTTTTGGCCCCCAATCTTTTATACATGATTTTTAAACTATAGCGCAGTGATCCGAAACGACTCTTTGTTGCACGTACTGTTTGGCTACCGACCAAAATTGAAGCCACTCTTCCGAGACCAGAAATTTGTCTAGTCTACTCTTTGCAATGCCGTTTGCTTTAAACCATGTAAACTTTTTCCCTACACACGGAATGTCCACCCAACCATTGGTTTCAATAAAGTTATTAAAACCTTCCATCTCCTTCTTTTGACTTGAATGACCTCTAATCCCTTTCCTCTCCTCGGCCCTCCTTACGGTATTGAAATCACCACAGACACCAGGCCAAGTTCTGGTGTGATTGCTTGAACGTCGTCAAGGCTTCCCACAGAAGGATTTTGTCCTGCATATTACACGCTGCATAAACATTTACCACCACACAATGTCGTTTTGCTTTGAGGTGATAGCCCACAATAGCAATAAAGCCAGTACCTACAACATGGCTGCCGTATTCGAAGGCTTCCTTATTCCACATTGTTATCATACTTCCTGCCCCGTTAATCCCTTCATGGTGTACCCAGCCAATGTTACAACTTCCCCACAAAAGAAAACATCTGGCATCTGAAAACGAGGAGGTTTTCGTTTCCTGCAGACATAGAAAATCAGCACCCTCCTTGATCACGAGATGGCTTAGATACCTTGCTTTCGTCCCCCCTCCCAACCCTCTGATGTTAAGGTTGACTATAATCATGGTAACTCCTTAACACTACCCACCCGAGAGACTTCTTTATCCTCCTTGTCCCTTACCTCTAAACGGTCCAGTTCTCCAACCAAATTCCCCTCGCCCCCTGAGCACTCCATTCCTAGATTGCGTCCCAACTCCCAAATTCTAACGGATTCGGCATCCTTGATTTCCAGCTTGAACCGGTCATTGCAATGGTGAATATCAGTACTCGATTCCGCAACGGAATAGTGGCTAAGCCTCGAAGAAGAGTTTACCCCATGATGGAGTGATCCTACACCCCCATTCGACCTCCACTTTGGTTGAGCAGTTTGTGTGCCGTGCCCCCGCGTAGACTGTAGCCTTCGAAATTCCGGTGATGACTTGCAACCCACTACTCCATTAGATAAAGCTTCGTGTTCACCATTTGTTTCTTCACCATTGGTCGTCTTGCACCACTTTACGCTTCCGCTGGATTGGGAATTCGAGCTCCCCGAAGAGGATCCCTCACCCTCGCTGCGACGACGGATTGCATGACATGGGTTCACATCGGAATCACACTCCTGCGTTTTCGACACGTTACGGTGATCCCCATCTTCCCTTGTACGTTGAGGAGTTGCCGAAGACATGGTAACAGAACCTTCCTTGCCGCAGCGCAGAGACAATTTTTCCCCTTTACTTCCAGACGTTGGGCCCCCTACGTTCACTTCTTTCCTAACCGTACCACTCTTGGCTGATTGGGCCTCACCTTGCTTAGGCCCAATAGCTAAGGAATTGCACCCATAGGCCCCTTCCATTAGGTTAGCCAACGAATCCTCAATCACTTTGCATGCTTCGTTGACTTGGTTAACGACAACTAAGGCTGCCCCTCCTTCAGACCCTCCTTGCACACGTTTTGCCATATTAAGGAAAGAAAAACCACCTTTATACTGACACCCCTTATCGCTCAGAGCCTTATTCTCTAAAAACTTCCAAACCGCCGCACACCGACGCATCCGAGATCGTCTCCTTCATCGGACGACCTTCCAGAATGGTAGGTTTCCTCCACTACGGTGTCCAAGGACGAAATACTGTCGGATGAAGCGTAGTGGTCGTCGTGACATGAACATTCTCCTTTTTCTTTGCTGGGTATTTCTTCTGTGATGACAATATTACAGAGCTGCCCATTAATCCTGAAATCCTTCACCATATCAGCTTTGCATGCTTTGCGTACCCTAACCTGCAGACGAGCATACTCCAAGTTCTCCCACAGCCGAGTAGACTCATCAATTTTAACCAGGGACGGTACTTCTTCAACCACCTTCGAGAAGCATTGTTCGTTCCACATGGTTAATGGGATTCCATAACACCTTACCTAGACTATTTTATGCCCTGCTACGTAGGAATCGGACCAGGGCTCAATATCATCAAAAAGGGAGACAAACCATTCGTTATTAAGCTTAATGATATCATCCATTCTATCACCATCTTTGGGTGTTAGAAGCACAAGATTTCACCCATAAATCTAAGCTTAACTCTGCTCATTCCCCCCTTGACAAACTCTTCGCTCAAGGTATCGAAAGAGATGTCAGAAGACATCCATCCAACTGCACTCGAAACCAGCCACGACGGTGCATTTGACGTTGTTTCAAAAGCAGGGCCAGTCCTTTTACCTTTTAAAGACTTACGTACAACCTCAACGTAAGACTGTTTAGGTTTCTGAGTCTCACCCTTTCGACTTGTTCTGTATTCGTGCCAAACCTCCTTCTCCTTCACCTTCATCTTACCTTGAGGGCTCCTAGCTCGAGAGTTAGCGTTTCTAGATGTGCTTGGCTTCCTCTGTTTGACTTTGTTCTCTGCTCTCCTATATTTTGGAAAGTTAACGTATAGTTTAAAATTGCCAATGTAAATCCGATCCAATTGCTTTTCCAGCTTGGCCTCATTAGGGACAGGATAAAATCTCACAAACCCATATCTTCTTCCCCACCTATTTGGTCGTCTGGATATAAACACCTCTTTCACTCTAGCCCATTTTCTGAAGATCCTAAACATCTCATACTCTCCATGGCTGTCAGGAAAATTCGAGAAAAAGAACGTTGTTGAGTTCCCTTCCCCAAAAGTATTCACCGATGATGCTACCTTGAGGTCTGCCTCTCTTCTCAAGACTTCTTCCCTCTTCCCCCTCCAGCTTACCTCCTTTCCTCTACCGCGATCTCTTACCGCCATCAGCTCAAACAAACACTTACTGTAAGGTTGATAGATATTTGGTAGCTGAACTTGTTGAAAGGTTTTTGGATCTAGTATTTGGATGGTAAATCAGTTAACTTCATATCATTCCCTCTTCTCTGTTTCAGGTTCAATCTCTCTTTTGAAGAAAGCTTAGATGATATTGATGATATCTTTTTTCATTATCTGTTAATCATGATTGATGCAATTTGAACTCTTAACTTTTATTCCTTTGTACTGGGGTCTAACTAAGAATATGAAATCTCACACCGGGTAAAGAAAGAACAAGTTGACTAAGATACGGGTAAAGAAAGAACAAGTTGACTAAGATACACTTAACAAACACAAATTGAATGCTTTAAGGTTGAGTTGAATGTTTTATTAAATTTCTTTTGGGTTGGTGAAGATGTCTCAAGTATTTCTTTTTCTCTCTCTCTCATATTCTCTACACTTTGTTTTAATTTTTTTACTATCTTGGTTTGAATTCAAGTTAATCTTAGGCCTTGGAGATGAAAGTAGGGTTCTAAGTAGAAAAATAAATTTTTTTTACACTCTAATATTAAAAAACAATTATTCAACAATCATTTTTTAAATAAAATATTATATTTATAGTAAAATAATAGCCTTTTTTATGTTAAGTGGAGGAAACTGATGTCAAATTTCTACACTTGAATTTCTACAAATTTAAAATTACAAGAGAAGTAGTTTTCTTCTCTAAACCAATATACTTTGATGCTGAATTTGTTTAACAGGTAAAGCAGAAAACTCTAATCATTTGGGGGGAGAATGACCGCATAATCAGCAGTAAGCTTGGTGTGGTAAGTTGGTACACAGCACATTCCAGTTTTCTATTGTAGGAGATTATATTTCCTACCAAAGATTGCAGTTAACTTGCGAACTTTTACTCTTTCAGCGACTGCATTGTGAATTACCTGATGCCATTATACGCCAAATACCCGATTGTGGTCACCTTCCTCATGTTGAAAGACCAGATTCTGTTGTCAAATTGATTGTCGGATTTGTTCAGAACAAGACCAAGACAGCAAATGAATGTGTTTCACCTTTGTGACAGGGAAGCATGCTGTGTACATGATATACTTGGGTTGGACACTTCAAATATTTCTTGTTGCATTTTTTTTTTATTTTTCTCAGCTCTACTCCAATACAAAGTAGAAACAAAAAAAATAGATATACCATAGCACTTTGTTATGTCTTCAATGGTTCATGCTCACTTTTAAAACATCAATTCTCTCTTGCTTTAAGATTTCTGATTATCTTAATATTGTACCAATTGTATTCATTGTGTTATTACAGCCATTTGTATTATGTTGCAGTGAAATTCTCTTGAATGTTAAATCAGTTTTACTCGTTGACCCAAAGCACCAAACTGTGCCGTATTTAAGATTATCAACTTCTAATGCTAATTCAAATTTGTTTGCGTTTTCGTGTTGAAAATGACATTCCCATTTTTTATGTCATTAATTTGGACCAAACGAACTCTTGAAAGCAATAGACATTGAAAATGTTTGTGACGGTGGCAACTGGCAACATGATCATTGATTGATGAGATAGCAAAATACACAAATTGCTGTGACTCATGCTCTTCTTCTCTATCTTTAGTTCAATCATTCTCTTGCTAGGGTGTTACGCAAAGAAGTTACATAGCCTTAAAGAGGTTGGAAATTCCAAAGAATCATTCTACATTAAAGGTTTAAATATGTTTTTTTTTCTCCTTTTAAGTGAAACTATTTTTTCATTGTTAGTTCAAACTTTAGATTTCTTTAATATTTATAGTAAGAAAAGAGAATTAAGGACTTATTTCAATAGTTTTCTTATTTTAAATACTATTAGTTTTGTATATCACATATAGAAAAAAAAAATGATAGATTTTATTAATCAAGAATTGTTGCCACTTACATTATAACACATAAAAATATAAAAGATAGAAAAATAAAATAAAAATAACTGACAGAGCAGTTAGCAGTTATAACTAACAGAGCAGTTATAACTGACAGAGCAGTTATAACTGATAAAACAATTACAACGGAAAATGTAGTTACAACTAAAAATCTAAAATATTATGAGATCCTTTTTATCATCTAATAGCACTCCACAAGTTGAAGCATGTATATCTTCATGTTCAGATTGGATAAGTTGTCACGAAATAACCGAGGGATCCAAAGGTTTGGTCAACATATCAGCCACTTGATTAAAGGAAGAAAATGGAATTAAATGAATAAGACCTTCTTGAAGTTTAGTTCGAGAAATGACAACAAAGAATTCAGAAATATTAGTATGCAAATCATGACACAAATATTGTAACCACTAAAGTTCACAAACAAGTGAAGCTAGTGCTCTATTCTAAAGAAGATCTGGACATTGTAGACTGCTTTTTAGACTTCCATGAAATTAAAGAGTTTTCCAAAAACAAACAATAACCAGTAGACCTTCTAGAATCAATGCAAGTTCCTCAATCCGAATCAGAAAAGGCTTTGATAACAATTTGATTATTACTAGAAAAGAATAGACCAAGACCAAGACATCCTTTCAAATATCGCAATACACGAAAAGTTGTTGCCATATGAGGTTCTCTTGGATTTGAAATAAACTGATTGAGTTTATGAACCGCAAAACTGATATCAAGCCTAGTGTGAGTAAGGTATAATAAATGCCCAATCAATTTTCTATATTCACCTGGATTCAAAAGTAATGAACCTTCACTTTTAGAGAGAGGACAAGATGGTTCCATGGGAGAAGAGGCGGGTTTGCAAGCCAATAAACCACTATCAGAAAGAAGATCTAAACAATATTTTCGTTGATTGAGAACAATACCAGAAGGTGAACTACTTATCTCAAATCCCAAGAAATAGCAAAGAGTACCAAGGTCTTTGATACTAAATGAGTTATGAAGATGAGTTTTAACACGCTGGATTTCCAGAAGATTATTGTCAACCAACATAATGTCATCAACCTATATCCTGCTTTAATCCATATAAAAATTTTCTAAGTTATCAAACTTGCATTGGATGAGAAAGAGTAAGGCCTATAGTATGAGTCGTGTAAATTTCTTCATTATTGGCATGAAGAAAAACATTATTCACATCTAGTTAATGAAAAATTCATCCCTTAACACTTGCTAAAGACAAAATAAATCAACTAGCAGTAATTTTAACTACTAGAGAGAAAGTCTCAAAATACTCAATACCTTCGGTTTGAGTATATCCTTTGGCAACCAAAGGAGCCTTGTACCAATCTATGTTGTCGTCTAGTTTATGATTGGCTTTGAAAACTCATTTGCACCCAATAGGACGCTTTCCAGGAGGCAAATCCATCAAAGACCATGTTTCATTATACTCAAGAGCATTAAGTTCACGTTGCATAGCCTCTTTCCAACAATCATGTTGTATTGCCTCTTTAAATGATTTAGGTTCTTGGATAGAAGAAATATTATGACAAAGGGAAGAATATGTAGGAAAACAATTATGATAAGAGAGATACTTTTGAATAGGATATTTAGTACCTGAAGAATGATTGGTAACATCTTTTGAAGAGAAGAAAGTAGTGTGATCACTGGTGTAGAAACATAAAACAAGTGTGGCTATTTTGAATTTATAAATGCGGCTTTATAGCCGCATTTGATCAACACGCACTTGTAAATCAAGAAATACAAATGCGGCTATATAGCCGCATTTATAAATATCATTTATAAGTGCGGCTATTTGTTTTAGCCGCACTTGTATATTCCAAATCATTAAAAAAAATTAAAAATTTTAAAACATCGTCAATCTTGTGTGAAGGCAACGTTATGGCACGGGAGCGCCAACAACGGCGACGGCAGCAGAAGCGGCGGCGGATAGGGAAGCAGCGACAGAGCAAACCAAAAAACCCACAAGAACCCACGAAGACAATGAAAGAGTACTGAGCAATGCAAGAAACCAAACAATGTAAGGAAAACGAATGTCAGCCAACGAAACAGTGCTTCGAGACTACCAATGCAAGGAAAAAAAACATATATAAGAAAAACGAAAATATTTGTGCATATATTTGTGAAGATGAAGAGGAAGAAAGAGAGCTCAAGAAACTTACATTGACACAAATGGAATGCAGATGCAGCAGAAGGAGACAAACTCAGAGTGCGAACGCGAAACGAAGGCAAAGACGAGAAAGAAAGTATGAAAATGTGTGTGGCGCGCTTCAAAATTTAGGGTAAAAAAGGATTTACGAATGCGGCTAAAGGTAAAACCGCATTCGTAAATCAAAATGCTTTGATTTACAAGTGCGGCTATACAAATAACCGCATTTGTAAATCAAGTGTTTTGATTTACAAGTGCGGCTATATAAATAGCCGCATTCGTAAATCAAGCGCTTTGATTTACAAGTGCGGCTATATAAATAGCCGCATTCGTAAATCAAAACTCTTTGATTTACAAGTGCGGCTATACAAATAGCCGCATTCGTAAATCAAAATAATTTAAAAAATGCCACCGCATTTTTTACGAAAGCGGGTAGCGCAAATGCCGCACTAATTAAAGAGTATCATTTTCTTCTTTTTGCACTAGTGGATAGTCCTTCAAGTATCTAGGTGCTTGTTTGAGACGAGTAGAAACTCGAACAGATGAAGGTTGTGGAGTTGTGGATCATAATGTTGGTGTTGCAAGGCATCAATATCAATTAAATGTAATAGTGTAGAAGAATCAGTAGCAGGAAGACTGGATGGTAATACAGTTTCAGAAACTGAAGGAACAATATTACTAACTGATGTAGGCACAAGAATATCATTATAAGAAATAGAAGGAAGCAAATGCTTAAACATATCATGTGTATCCAAATTGGTATCTATGTTGTCCTTTTAAAAAGGAAAATGATTTTCATAAAAAATAACATCTCGTGTCACAAAAATATTTTTCTGATTCATATAAAAAGAGTAAAACCTTTTACCCCATCTTTGTAATCGATAAAAACACATTTTCTAGCTCTAGAGCTAAGCTTTGTTAGTAACGAAAGCCAAACAACCAAAAGTTATTATATGGTATAAATCTGGTATGTCGATTTATCATGTAAAAGAAGAGTAGGAGTTTTATTAATTAAATGAACAGAGTTCTTGACAGCAGATGACCGAAAACAAAGAGGTAAGTGAGACTGAAAAATCAGTGCACAAGCGACATTCAAAGAAATCAGTGCTATGATACCATATTAGTTTTGTATATCTCATATAGAAAAAGAAGAGAAAAGGAAAAAAAAAATGATAGATTTTATTAATTAAGAATTGTTTTCACTTACATTGAGTGTTATATTTATATAGCACATAAAAATATAAAAGATAAAAGAAATAAAATAAAAATATAAAAGATAAAAGAAATAAAATAAAAATAACTAATATTAATGGAACAGTTATAATTGATAAAACATCTAACAATTTGAAAATATAGTTACAACTGAAAATCTAAAATATTATGAGATTCTTTTTATCATCTGATCAATACTAACAAAAATTGAAGTTTAAACTAGTAAAAAAATTAATTTTAGAACGAAAAATATATTTAACTTATATATAAATTAGTATCAACTTTTATATATAGGTGGAATTATGCACTGGAAAGAAAAAAAACATGTAACTCTTTGAATAATATTTTTAGAAAATAGTATATGAACTCAGTATTAAAAGATTTTTAACACACATGTATTAATCATTTGAGTCAAAAAATAATTTTAAATAACAATTATTATTTCAGTTGTAATTAACAGAAGACAAAAATGGCGTTGGAAAGCATGTGCTATATTTTATTTCAGATTTGTCGGCTATGCATGGCATGATGTGAAACAAATTTATTCTCAGTTGTTGTTATTGACTTTTAGAAGCAATTACGTCCGAGGGAAAAATTGTTCCACGACATGAATGAAACGCCACAACGGAGAGAGAAAGGGATAGAAAATTCAGAAAATTCACAAGTGACATCGTATCATTGATGCAGAGACATTTGAACCACCTTTGCTTTTGTTTTTTCTATAATATACATGCACTGGTTGGTCTGTTGGGAACTTGGAATTTTCAAAACCCCTTTAGCCTCGTAATAAAGTAGAAAAAGTACCATACCAGGGCTCCTAATTTTACACCGATTAATGTCAAATTCTAAAGTTAAGGTGAAAACAGAGAAAAAAATTCTAATGCAGAATAAGAACTGAAAATCATTAAAAATCATACATAGCTAAAATGAATTGAACCATGGCTTTAAATGCAAATCAAGCAATAAACAATTGAAAAAGGTTAAAATGTGTGTGACAGACTTAGAGTAGCCGGCTATCATGAAATTGAATGATGAACAGAATAGATTATGAAAATGGGGTAGCCGGATTCCTTTAAGTTAAAAAATAGTGTCTGTCATAGTCTTAGATGTACAAATGGAGAAAAGCCAAGTGCTACTTCCAACCCCTCAACAGTAATCATAATCAAGATATATCACCACTAAACAAAGGAATCAAATTCCTACTCTTTTATCTCTTGCAAGGAAAAAAACAAAAACGGGTTTGCTTGAATTGCTTGTGTACGATTCCAAGAAGTAAAATTACATGAAAACCTCACAAGCTTTTCCAGTAATGGCACTGTATAGTCTACACCCTGATTGCTAACCACATGGTTAGCACAAAGAGCAATAGCAACTCAGAGTTGGTGGCTCCCAAATTAGCCCCATTGCCACTAGAGCCAGTTGTAGATGTTGGACTTATTCCAAATGTGTTAGGAGAACCAGGAGTTATGCTTGTGCCTGGAGGTGTACCTGCTGATGGGGTTGTACCAGGTGGTGATCCACCTGATGGTGTTGTTCCTGCATTGCTGCAAGAGATCAAAAGTAAAAGGAGCATCAAAACCCATTTCATTTTATCATAAAATAAGGTCATTAATTAAATAGTATACATAAGTTCAGTCCTAGGAAATGTTTGTGAAACATTCAAATTATGCCAGCTCATAGTTCAACAGAATAAGCAAGGGTGACTTTGTTATTTGCTAGTCATTCAAAATTTCTGCTTCATGGAGGTGAGTACATGAACCCAAAAAGGGGATTTTAGCTTATGTATAAAACAAACTAGTTTCAGAGTCATATTCCCAGTTTTGAAATTAAAACAAATGAATCCCAGTTTTCCAAAATGCCTTTTGGATGCCAAGTGAAATAGGGTATATTGCTAAAATTATTCAGTGCCACCAATCACCTCAAACACAAAAAATGGAAACTAGAAAAAACTTAACAGGAATACAAAAACTGGGTTAAAGGATCACATTTACATCTATGTACAAGAAAAACGATTTATTAGAAGATTGAGGAGCCTAACAGTCAACCATAAAATGCCTAGTAGAAAGGATTTTTCCTCAGTCGATTGGCTCAAAATTCCATGAATTTTCAAAGAACTTATCCGATTAAATGGATGCATGACAGATAAAACAATAAGAAATCAAATAAGACCCATAATAATCAAGAAACATACCTAGGACTTGAGGGGTAGACACATCCAGATGAAGCAGCTATAGAAAAAAAATGCACGAGAAAGAGAAGAGCATTAATAAAGGTGAAATTCTAAAACATGTGGCCAAATATAGATGCCCTTGGAAGTACACTTACCAGGTGGATTTGAACTGGTTGCGGCAGTACCTGCAAAATCACATGTTCCTTGAGCATTTCCCTTTCTCTGGTAATAGCTATTAACTGCATAATTACAGTGATCCTTCACAGTGTTGGGGTTGTAACAAGCTCCATTTTGGAGAATAGGGGTACAGTCTGCCCCAGCTCCACAAGCATAATCTATGGCTTTCTGAAGGGCTTGATCACCAACACCATCTTTGCATAAGCAGTAAAGAGCACCTATTGCAAATCAAATAGATCAGAAACAAAACAAAAAAGTTAGTTCACACCGTAATCCTATCTTATCAATGTAACAACATGGGAAACATATTTTATATAAAAAAGGTCAAAATTACAGAAAAAATATTATTCGGAATCTCCTTTAGCCCTTAAAATATAAAAGCTTTCATCTTTCCGCAGAACAGTAGAGAATACCCTTTATAGAAAAACCCCAAAACTAAAGCAAGGAAAAAGTCCAGGACTGCAATTAATCATATGAACCACCCCAGAAAATTAAAGGGCGTTTAAAAGAACTTCTAAAATCAAATGTTGAATCTTTGGAAGAAACACACACAAATGAGTACAGGTACTTACTTGAATGACGAGTCAGGGCTAGGAAAAGCACAAGATACAGAAAAAGTGCCATAACTTGAGAACAATATTTATTTGAGACAATTGAAGGAGGCTGATGGAGCTATTTGTGTCAGAGGCTGGTGGAAGAAAAGGAATAATAAGCCTTAGAAGAATAATGCGTATTTTGTAGGACAAGAAAGGACTAGTCTCTGTGAGAGAGACTATTTAACTTGCTTGTGTTTTACATTATTAAATTATCTAGACATGAAGAATGTGTGTTATGGGAAATTGTGCACATTCCACACAATACACATAAGCTTTTTGGAGTTCTAAGTTCAACGGCTGCTTTGTTTTTTGTCATATATTTGACCACTACCATACACGTGTGGTCTAATTTGAAAGTTAAACTCCACGTTTCTTTACGTTGCCAATGGTTACTGAACAGTGCCATGTGAGACTTCTCACAAGGGAGGGTAGTGCGTCATAAAACATTAATTTAATCTAAATTTTCCCATAGTTTAAAAATACATATTATTATATAATTAAAAATATATGTTTATAAAAATTATTTAAAATTGAAATTTATTTATTTTAAATAAAAGTCTCATATTCTTTCTTTTTTTTCTGACAAAGTTAGAACCACAGGCCAACTCATCATTTGGTGAAACGTTAATTATATATATAGTTATTTCATAATTTCAAACGTTAATTATATATATATATATATATATATATAAATAATATGTGGGGAAGTATGCTAAACGGATAACGTTGGATACTTAAAAAGAAAACTTAAATATGTCATTTCCATTTATCAAAAATTAAATATTAAAATGACTGTTGAATCTAATAAAATATTATAATGATATTAATTCTAGTCAATAATATATTAAATACTCTACATTATTAATGATATAGTATAGAAACTTGAACGATAGCTGGTTGTTGACCTTCAAATTTGAGATTTCGTGTAATCATAAGATATAATCAGCTTAATGACCACCATTCTTTTAAATAAAAATTTAGAGTGAGAAAAAAAATAAGTATGTTGACTAACATATAATAATTGAAAAAATAATACATAAAAAAATTTGTATAGCTAAATAATCACTGTATTTGTGAAAACTAATTGATATTTTAATTGGTATGATAAGGTATTTTTTAAATAATAAGCTAGTTGTTAGTTTATAAATATCAAATTTATAAGTTAATTTTTAATTTATAAATTTCGTGTTAATTAATTAATCTATAAGTTAGCTTGTTAGCTTAAAAGTATTTAACTAGCTTATCAGTTTGAAGTTAATTAATTAGTTTATAAGTTAGCTTGTTAACTTAAAAGTATTTAATAAAAATAATTAATAAACTAATTAATAAATATAAAATGACATAAAAGCACATAATTATATAAGTTTTACTATAAAAAAAGATGTCTTGTTTTTAGATAAAATGTAACTGTTATGGCGGTTGAACTCAGACGGATTGAATGGACAAACTCCTCTTTTAATTTGTCTCCAATTAGTGTTTCGAGGTACTTGGTGCTCCACTAGGACAAATGAGGTTCTACCTGTTGATCACACTCTGACGATCAAGTCAGTGAGAGCATACAAAGTATATATTCAGTTTCAGTCTTAAGTATTCAGAAAAAACATCCTTTTAGTAGGGTCTCAAGCCCCTTTTATAAATATTCATTCAACGGTTTTCTCCAATCTCAACAAAGCAATATTATAACATAATCTCATGGCCCACCCTTTGGGCCTATAGTGGCCCAAAAACTGAACTGGCCTAAACGCTTGGACTGAGGTCCCGAGCACTCCTGACCAATACAATAACATCTTATTTTATCATATCTGAAAATTATAATAAGCATGAAATATCAAAATAAATAGATATAATTCAAAATGCATGACTCTTCATAGATAATTTTATATATTTACACATATCAAACAAATTTTTCATTTCATTTGTTCATTGTGGAATACATGTACAACATCATCTGCTTACAGGTAAATGCACGATCATCACAGGCAAATAAAACAAAACACAACACAAACAACTAAGTAAACTAACTATTTTAAAAACTTGTAATAAAATTGTAACTTTAATTAACAAGCATAAATTCATCAATCATCATACATTTCCACAAAGAAATCAAGAGTGTATAAAAATTTATAATTCATCTTTCTCATGTCAGACTTCTACTGATCCACAAACACAAAGACACTTGACTCTATTTTCGGAGGACTTGTGCATTAACTTAGACTCAGAGATTTGCACCTATCATACTGTCTCACTGTGAATTCACACAACTATGTGCATAATACTCTTAATATCGAATCACCTCATATGATAAGGTTAATTCATATAACAGTTTAGTTATTTTTAAAACAATTAACTTATTCATATGAACCTCATTTGACTCTCACCACTTGAATAACTTCATCTATATTATATCAGTAAACTCAAGATATCTCCTTCTAAACGAATCACTAACCAATACACATCCTAAAAATTTCAACATTGTATTTCCTTTTCTAAAAATACCATGTTGAGATTACAACTTCATATTTCACATCTCACATTATACAAAATCACACCATAACTCAAAAATTTAATCAAAACAAAGTTTATCTAAAAAAATCACATAAAAATGCATGAACTAAAATATTTTCAATTAAATATATAATTAAAATTGACAGAAAGTTTAATTAAAAATAATAAACAATAACAAAACAGAGACACAAAAACAAATATTAAAATTTAAGTCTATTTTTTTAGTTTTTTTTAGCTTGAGAAAAATAATCTCTTTTGAGCAAAAATGAGTCTTGCTTAAGCGAAAATTTATCTGAGAACACCCACAAATTCATGCCATTTTTTCTTGAGCATCCCTCTTACTTGAACAAAAATGGACATGAGAAGACTTAAGCAAAAATATCTTGCTTGAGCAAAAAATGTAGAGAAAAACTACTCCAAACTGATATATGCATGATCCACTACAATTTTTACATTCTAACTTGTACTTTATAAACCATGTTATTATCACACTAACAATTCAATTTATTCGGAGTTGTACAGGTACTTTCATTGAGTTCCTATGTCAACCTATACTCAATCATTCATGAATTTCTAAATCAATTTCAATACCTATCAATCTTCCACTTCAAATGCATCATAATACAACTCAAATCATTCATACTCTTATTCAAACCTTTACAATCTTAAACAAAATTCATTCAATAACACATGCATTACTTTACTAAAAAATAAACGATCCTTCAAGTAGATTTGAGAGTGTTCACCACGTTAATCCCACATTATAAATACTTCACATTATTAATGATATAGCATAGAAACTTGAATGATAGACTGTTGTTGACCTTCAAATTTGAGATTTCGAGTAATCATAACATATAATCATCTTAATGAACACCATTCTTTTAAATAAAAATTTAGAGTGAGAAAACAATTAGTATGTTGACTAACATATAACACTTGAAAAAATAATACATAAAAAAATTGTATAGCTAAATAATCATTGTATTTGTGAAAACTAATTGATGTTTTAATTGGTATGATAAGATGCGCTTTAAATAATAAGCTAGTTGTTAGTTTATAAATATTAAATTTATAAGTTAATTGTTAATTTTTAATTTTCGAGTTAATTAATTAATTAATTTATAAGTTAGCTTATTAGCTTAAAAGTATTTAACTAGGTTATAAGTTTCACTTAATTAATTAGTTTATAAGTTAGCTTGTTAACTAAAAAATATTTAATAAAAATAATTGATAAACTAATTAATAAATATAAAATGACATAAACGCACATCATTATATAAGTTTTATTACATAAATAATTTTTTTTTTACTTTTAGGCAGAGATATACTCATAAATAAAAAATTTGTTTTTTAATATCATTATGTAATTAGTAGAAAAGGGGATAATTTGTGCTTCTAGTTTTAAAAAAAATAAAAATTAATAATGATGATTACATGAAAGAGAATAATGGGTGGCTTGTAGTATATTGTAGTGTTGAATGATGTGAGTGAGTTATAATGTATTGTGTTGATGATATGTATATGCAATTACATTAAAATATAAAGTTAAGGTAAAATAAGAATATGAAATGTGTATACTAAATGCATGAATGGTTTTATATATTGTTAAAGATTATAATTTTAGAATTTTTATAAATAATTAAATTCTTATTAAAAAATTTAATGTTTCTATTTATTTTTTAAAAAATTATATAGGTTATTTTGGTATTTGAAGAATTCATTTTATTTAAACTATTTCATCTAATAAGTAGTAATAAATTTATTTTTTTTCAGAAATTAAATTTATTTATTTATCAATTTATATTATTGTGTAATTTTCATATTTTATCATGTAATGAAAATGATTAGGTGTTGTTAAATCTTTTGTACTTTAAACTATATAAAAAAAAGTTAAAAAGTAATCCAACAAATAGTAAAAATAAAAATAATGTAGTAATTGTTTGTCATGTAATAAAAGATAAAATGAAATTAAAAACAATATATTAAAAAATATAAAAATTTAAATAACTCCAAGTTATAAATTAACTAAAGTAGCTTCTATATTAAAAAGTAAAAATTCCTAAAATAAAATATTTTAAAAATAATTTTGTATTAAACAAACTATTAAATAAATTAATAAATAACTTATTCACATACCTTTTCTAATTTTGCCTCCGAAGAGTTTTGGTGTGGCTAGGGTTTGTGTGGGTGACTGTTCATTCTCCAGTTTGGTGGTGGACGGTGGTGGCACAAGGGTCGTGGGTGTTGGTCGGTGGCGGCGCGATAGTCTACCGAGACGCTGGTGGTAGTGTGGTGACTCTCTGCGTCTGCATCTAAGGTGTATTATTTCTTTAAATTTCTTCTTGGAAATTCAATTGCACACAACCAAAGTTATCACCTTTTTCATGTAGCCAGTTCTAATTTGTGGTAAAGTCATGATTTTTATCGAAATTTGTGGTAAAGTCACAATTTTTATCAACATTTGTGGTAGAGCCAAGATTTTTAGGTGGTGAGGCTAGAGGGACGGTGGCGGTTGGCGTGACCTGGTCGACAACTTGTTAGCCGTTGGGAATGACGGAGGGTTCTAAGGGTTTCCTTATCCCATGGAATTGTTTGATGGATCGAGAAATATCTTATGATAAGAACGTATGTGTTATGCCTGGTCAAAGGAAGACATTTGCTTAGGCTTTGAGAAATACATGTGACATTCCTTTGTGTTAGAATATATGGCCTTAAACAAGAGGGGGGTGAATTGTTTATAAGAGATTTTCGAAAACTTTTGAAGGTTTAATGAAACTCTGTGAAGAAATCCAGAAGAGGAATCAAGTTAGCCAAGAACACAAATTGTTTCAAAGCAAAACACAGAAAAACAATTGGTTGTTTATACCAGTTCAAACTTAAACAGCTTAAAAACAGAATTTAAAGGAGTTTAGAGAAAGAGAAATGCACACAAGCAGTTTATACTGGTTCACTCTTACAACAAGAGGTACATCTAGTTCCCAGAAACCACTGGGTAATCCACTAAGCAATCAAACCAGATTACAAACAAGAAACACCTCAAGAAACACACTACCTTTGGCAAACCACACCAAAAGTATTGATTTTGAACACCTCAATAACACACAACACTCCTTGGCAATACAACAACAAAAATACAAAAGATTGAGAAAGTATTACACCTGATCAAAGTACAATCTGAAAAGAATACAATTGCAATCATATTTCACTCTCGCTTGAAAATCCAAAGCTTGATGTGAATCTTGAAAACTTGAGATCAAATATGTCAAACTGAATTTCCCAAAACTGTTTCTTACACTTTAGAAATATATAACAAACTATTTATATTTTCCAAAGATTGGTCAAAACATTTAATGAAAGAGCGTATTCAGTTAGAAATCATTTAAGACAGATTCACTATTCAAAACAAAATTCTTTTAGGATTTTCAAAGAAACAATCGGTTGAAACCACGAAACAATCGATTGATTTGGTTTGACATTTAAGTCAACCAAGTCAAACAACTTTCAACCTTTTTCAAAACATCTAAGAACAAAGCAACCAGTTGATTCGACAAAACAATAGGTTATTTTTCACTTAGTTGGAAAATCATTTAATTTCAAAAAGGTTTTAATTCACATCAGTTTTAGATTCAACAAAAGAGTGGATCACACTTTAATCTACCGAGATCCCACCCACACACAACAGCAACACCAGTCTTTCATCAAAAACCTTGGATTTGTATTCTTCAAAGCTCTTGATCACTCTTGATCAACACTTTGTCCCAGCTACCTACTCCTTGTATTAAGGGAGACATGATTGTTGTCCAGATTGATGAGGAAGATTACTTGGCTGGTCTTGAGGATTGTAAGACCCATCTTCATGGTCAGGTTATTCTATCTAAGGGGGATAAATCTCTCACACACCTAGATTTAACTAAAAATTTGCAGTTAGTGTGGAAAGCTCTTGGACCGTGAAAAGTCATTCCTCTTGGGAAGGGTTTCTATGAGTTTGAGTTCACTGATAGTTGTCGTTTTGTTGTCAAATTAATATGATTCTAACGTAGACTTGTCTAACACTAGAGAGATGATAGTATAATTGTGGTAAGATGACCCTAAGTCATCTTCCAGCAAATCCAATAGTAAAATCAGTAGATCAGTGTTTAGAATCTATCTGCAAGCAATAAAAGTTAACAATAACAATAAAGATAAAAAGGGGTTTTAGATAGTTGTGTAGAAAATATAAAAGAGATTAAAATAAAAAAATAAAAAGATGTTGATCCCCAAGTTCTTCCACCATTGAATTCTTCATAGGTTTTCTAAAGCTTAATCCTTTTCTCAATCCTCCAATAGAGCTAAACCAAATTGAACATGCGCCGATCTGATTTAACTGAAACTCACCAGTAAAGCATGCATGCTACTGGTGTAATCAATACCCACTTTGTTCCATGCGTATACTCCATGGGAATGCTTATCTCCTCTCTCTTGAATCATTCGCCCAAAAAATTATTTAGAACGATGCAAGCTAACAAAGAAACCAAAGTTTAAGATAAGGAAGACTCCCAATCATGCGTTCAAGTACAACCTCTCACAAAAACCAGTTTTCCATGAGATTAAACTATTAAAACAACTGCTATAGAGAATTAAAAATAGAAACTTTTATTGACTAAAACCTCAGAGCTCAATGGGAAATTACAAAGGAATCAACCAAAAAGGTTTAGCCTTCCATGCGGAGGTAAAACAAAAGAATTACAAAGAAGAAAAGAAACTAAGAAAATCCTATGAAGCTCTCTCCTTTTTTCCTCGAGGCTTATGTCTTTTTATAGGCTTTTCTGCTTCAAGGATATTTGGGAAAATATTGTAGTTTAGATTTTGTAAACAGTTTCCACCTTTCCATAATTCTTTTTATTTTGCAGAAGATTTGCTTCCAATTTTGTTTTTGGGATCTTGTAGCTTTTATTTTCTCTTTCTTCTCCTCAGAATTTTTTTTCTGTTTCGATTCAAAGAAGCAACTTGAACTTTTGCATATTTGGCTCATTCACAAAGGTAGACAACTTCAGATCATTTACCCTAAAAACACAAAATTACCAAAAGTAATAGTTAATGCCCAAATAAACCCAATTATATGAATATTAATTAAAATAATGGATTTATTTATTATTATAGTCCAATAATCTATGATTAAAGCTATTAAGTGTGAATAAATATATGTTCATCTCTTTAGAAGATATGCGATATGGCTCTCGAGATGGGTTCCTTGAAGTTATCTCCTAGTTTCTTGAGATTGTTTGGCTGGACAAAATACTTTTTCCAGCTACCATGAAAAGTACCAAAACTTAGGCCTAGGTTAGAATCTACAAATTGCCTTTGGAGTATTGGAAACCAATGACGATATTTTCCATCATCAGAGGTCTTGGTACTCATTTGTCTTTGAATGAACATACTATGAGAAAGAATAGGGGTATGCTTGCAAGAGTGTTGGTGGATATTGATATGTTGTCCCCTCTCCCCGGTCACCTCTTGGTCGAACGTCCGGAATTTGCTTTTGTAGCTAATGTGGAATATGAATGATTCCCTCCATTTTTCTCTCACGGTAAGATGATTGGGCATAAGCTTACTTAGTGCCGGGGGATTCATGATTGGGGTCGTGTTTCTGGGGAGGGCAACTTCTGATGAACAGGAACAGGGGAGGACCGTAGTTCCTAAACAATGTAAAAAGTATCGGAAGAAAGATCCGCAACCAAAGCTCGTGGAAGATCCCATTGATAAATTGAACATTGATGCTCCTGGCGGGAGGGTCACTCATGAATGACCTTGCTTATGATAAAACAGGTGGAGTGGAGGATGATTTTGTAGATATGCCTCCTCTTGAGGATGCCTCGAATCATGATAGGTCCCCATCCAGGCAGGGGTTCCACTCCCACTTCGGATTTCCCAAAACCGGGGATGCTAAGGAATTCAGCTGTTGTTATGCAAGCCAAGGGCTCAGAGTCACATTCAGTTACGACTCCTATTGATGATCATCATGTGGAGGTCTCTGCTCCTGTGGTTGTACCATCTCCGTTGCGTCCTACCTCTCATCGGAGGGCTAAATCACCTGCAGATTTTAAAGCACCAATTAAGACTCCAATGGATGGTCATCATGTGCAGGTCTCTGCTATTGTGGTTGTACCATCTCCGTCGCTCATACCTCTCGTCAGAAGGTTAAATCTCTTGGAGATGTTAAAGCACTATTGTGGAAGAAATTATTAACATTATGAGATATCTTGAAAATAAATAACATAATCATAATTCAAACATGTGTATTATTTGATCCAAAATTTAGTTCATAAATAATATAAAATTACACAAAGAATTAATTTTGTTTTATTCCTTTAGAATTTCCAAAGGAAAAGAGAAAAATAATTTTAAAATGAAGAAGAAGACATCACACTCTCCACCATACTTATAAATGTATTGTTGAAATTAAAAAAAAAAAAATTATGGAGGTGGAGGGAGAATTTGTTTTTCTCCTACTTGATGATCATTTATCTTTCAACAGTTAAAAGCTTCTTCTTTAGGATTAACACCTTGCAAGTTTTGTTCCATATTTTATTGTGCAAGAATTATGTTCAGTACAAAAAAAAAAATTAGTAATCAATTTAGAGATTAAAAATTATTAATGATTATATTGACTTAGTTAAATATATTATTTTATAAATTAAAGAATATTTGGTATCTAAAATAATTTCTATTATTAATAAAAGTTTATAAAGTAGTTTCTAAATTGGTATTTAATATTGGCTACTAAAATTTTAACTGCTAATTATTTTAGATTTTAAATTAGTCTTTAAGTATAAATTAGTGATAAATTTAGAATTTAAAATAAGTAGCTAAAATTTTGATAAATATCAATTTAAAAACTAATTTATAATTTTTTATTAATAATAAAAAATACTTTTAGACATCAATAATTTTTTAATTTATAAAATAGTGTTTAACTTAGTTAATATAATACTAATTATTTTTTATCTTTAAAATTTTTATTTAATTTAATGATGTTATTGTGGTGTGATCATTACTTATAAATTAGAGCTGATTAGAAGTATAAGCATCCCTGCTAAACGTTTTTGTTTTGTCGGTGAAGGAGTGCATAATAAACAAACATTTCGATAACCAAAAATTGTTAATATCGTGAATCGAAAGTTGAATCATTCTGGTATTATCCGAGTATGATATTCAGTAAAACCAATTTAAGTCTCATAAAAAAAATATTTGAGGAAAATATGTAAATTATCCATTACTACAATTGAGAAGTTTAGGATATAAAGAGTGTAGAGAAAAAAAATGTTAACTAAAAATAAAAGCCGCAAGTTGAAGTTTTCTAGCATTGTTTGTATGTAACGAAAGCACAATAACTATGAAGTAGCTATAATCTGCATTGTCTGGTCCAAATGAACTGCAATGCTCCTGGCGCAGACGTATCTTATCATCACTGCTGTAAAACAAATAAAAACAAATGTCAACGGAAATTATAGATACCAATAGTGCATCAAAATTGTTGAGCTATAGTAAACCATGATGACCAAAAGTGAAAATTAATTGATATTAATTGAAGCATTTACTAAATTACCATTCCAATGCAAGCATCTCTTAAGCTGAGTTAATTGTTGAGCGACAAAATCATGATGGCTTTTTGACCAAAACAAAATTACTAGGCACTGATTACAACATTGAATTAACATCCTACACTAGGTGACACCCTTGTTCATTTTAAACAGGACAAACTATGAAGTGACTTTAGGGTTTAGGATGATGGAAGATACATGAGAATTTACGAATAAAAATAAATAAATAAACAGATAAAGAATTAACCAATCACAATTTTTTTAAAAATATATCTTTAGTATCAAGTGTCTTCAATCCTTTTAACTCAACCGATGGATTTTTTTTATAGTTTTAATTGATGTTTATGTTATGTTTATGATAGCTTGATGTTTATGTTATGTTTATGATAGCCTTTTTTTCAACTGTCTAATTTTTTGGGTTGATGTTTATTTAAATAATGTGGATTCACACGTAGAATATATACATTTAGAGCAGATGTTTTGATGGACTAGTTTCAGTAACTTTTTTATATAAGAATTAGAATATTCTTTAAATATTTTCATTCTTTTTTATTGATTAAAAAAATTATAATGCAGAACACAGGCGAAAGCAAATTTATACTCAAACCTCAGGGGCAGCAGGTTTGACTTCTTCTGGTTTGATTTCATCACCTGCATCAGAGTTAATGAAGTGTTCAGAGTGACCATGTAGTATTACTCTTATAAAGCCTCATTATCGAGAAACAAATTATTCATAATATTTATGTGACACATTAATTAAAAACCTAATTTAGTTGTAACTATATATGAATCACGTTTGATACAGCCAAATAAGTTGAGTGCAGTTTATTTTATGAACAAGTTATAAAGAAGAAAAAGAAGTAAGATTTTACTAATAACAAGTAGATATAAAAAAAGTGTGAAATTAAAAAACAAGCAACTGATTCCTTTCTCTTTACTCAAATGTGATTTTCCTTCAAAGGTTTGGAGAAAGGGTGAGTAGGTAGGAGGATAGTGTTATAGTGACACTATAATCTCTTTCTATGTCTTAGACATAATCATTTCCACAAGACTCACTACAATAATTGGTGAAAATGGTTTATTAGGAGTCGGAAATAAATCCTATTCATAATGGGTTAAAAATATATATTTAACCCAGTTATTATTCTATTCACTCCGTTAAATTGGTGGTGAATTGGGTTCTTCCATGAATCTATCTTTAAAAAAAATAATTCTAAGTCTAAAGATGATATTAAATTGAAATTTTAGTTAATTTATTATTTATATATTATATAGTATATAGAAAAAATTTAAATTGATAAATAACACTAGTATATTATAGTAAAAAGAAAACTTGGAAGTTAACAATAATTGAAGAGTATTATAATGTAATATTTTTAGTTATTTAACTTATCAAGCATATGTATTATATAAATTTTTAATTCTTAATTAATATCAATTTTCATGCATTATGTTTTGTTAAATATATAAAAAATGAAAATATATACTTTTTTATTTATTTAAAATAACTATTTTAAAATTTAAATAAGTCGCTTAACTCGATGCATGTAGTGAGTAAGATCAAACTATTCAAATTATATTTTAAAGTTGAATCAAATAAACTCATTTATAAATAGATGAAGATGTGTAAGGTTGATTCGTTTTAACCAGTATATAATAACACACTTTTTTCAACTTTTTTCTTAAAGCTTATGAAAAACTTAGTAAGTAAGAGTAGGGACGTTAAAGAGTAAGTAGTGGTGGAAGAACCCATATCATTAATCTTATATATAAAGTTTGAATGATGATGATACCTCCATCCTCGGGTAAATCAGAGGTCCAGAGAGTGAGATTGTCTCTCAACAGCTGCATAATCAAAGTGCTGTCCTTGTATGACTCTTCACTCAAGGTGTCTAACTCAGCAATTGCTTCATCAAAAGCTTGCTTAGCCAAATGGCATGCCCTGTAAGTTTTATCAATAACAAGGAGTGTTGGGAAGCACAAGGATGTGTAATAAGTGAAAAACTCCCAGATTTTACAGAAACACTGATCATTTATGAACATGTCCAATGGATTTTAATTCACACCAAACCCAATACTTGCTGCTACAGATGGCAACAGAGAATTAAAATAATTGAAGTTTTTGTTTTCTGATCTCAGCAACTATGCTGCAACAAAAGAAGAAGAAAGAAAGTTACCTTTCAGGAGAGTTCATTATCTCATAATAGAAGACTGAGAAGTTGAGTGCCAGGCCAAGACGGATTGGATGTGTTGATGGAAGATCAGTGTTTGCAGTTGCTAAAGCAGCCTAACAGTAGAAGTTTCAACATCAAACAGATAACCAGAAAAAAAGTATAGATGAAGGAGTTGATTGGTGAGATGAGAGAAAACCTCATATCCCTTAAGTGATTGTTCAGCTGCCTCCTTTCTTTCTTGGTCGGTCTTGAACTCAGCTAGATATCGATAATAGTCACCTTTCCTGGATCAAAAAACAATTGATTAAGCTCAACAAAATGGAACACACAACCTAACGCTGCTAAAGCTCTATAACAACAGAAATATATAATGACACACACACTCTTCTTTCTTGTTAGAAGATATTACAATAAGAAAAAGACACTAAAAAAGTTTGAAGTTTCAATGAATTAAGATAAAAGGGATTCACTTCATTACTCACTATATAATTATTCATGAATAAACTCATACAAAATCAAGAGATAAATATGTGTATTTTTTATATATATTATTAATTTTTTTTCATTTCTATCTAATACAGAAATTTTAACTAAAAATTAAATCCCTAATGTGTTAATCATTTAGATTCCAAAATTTTCAAACAAGTTATTCGTGTATTAAAATTCAAGATAAAATCAATAGTTAAGCAAATGTAAAGAATTTGAACCTTCTTCTCCCAAAATACCACCCTCATATATTATTGCAAAGTAAATTAATTTCACTCATACGAATTCACCCTTTCTCTCAAGGTATATATTTTTCTGACTTTATAAAGTGAGAGATTCAATTAAAAAGAAAATAATCATTAATTAAAATTATATTTCTCAATAAAATATATTTATTTTAAATATATATTTTTCTGAAAAAAAATTAAATATATATTAGTGTTTCATTAATCTTAAGTATAACTATGAGCAAAATGTATAAATTTAAGATATATTTAATGCTATCAATTAAATTAACCAAATTTTTTATTGTAAAAACTTTTTAAATTTGTATTTTTTATTTTGAATGACATAGGAGTTTTAATTTCTAAGTAAAAAAATCAAAATTTAGATGCTATTAATACGGAGTGTTGTTAAGGTTGTTTTGTACTGAGAATGAGAATAAAAGTTTGACTTTAATAATATTTAATAGCTAATATTACGAAAATTTTGATTTGAGAACAGAAGTAAACATTTAATAATAAGAAAAAGAGTAGAAAAGTAAATAATAATGAAGATGACTCACATCTTATAGTAGAAAACGGTGGCTTCTCCTGAGGTGGAAGAAGGAACGAGATGCTTGTCAATAATTGAGAGAATATCGCTGCAAATTTTGGAGAGTTCCTCTTCCACCTTTTGACGATAATTCTTGATCATTTTTGCATTGTTCTCATTTCCTTTGGACTCTTCCTTCTGTTCAATAGAAGACATAATGCGCCAAGAAGCTCTTCGTGCACCAATCACATTTTTATATCCCACAGAGAGCAGGTTCCTCTCTTCCACGGTCAGTTCTAGATCAAGTTTTGCAATTGCCTTCATGCATTCAACCATTTCTGATGAATTTTCCAAGTTAATACCATTTCCAACAATCATTATAATCAAACAAAATCAATCCAATCAACTCACTTAACTCAATTCATATATCTTGGATCTTTTTAATTTTGGTACGTGAACAGTTAGAAACAATCTGGATTAACACGTATAATTAACAAGGTGGCATAAAGAACATAGAAAAAGTGATGATGATCGACCTTCATATCTCTCAGCTTGCTCAGAAAGCTTGGCGATGTAAACTTGGGTCTCTCTCTCCTTCTCCGCGGACATTGTTGTGTTGTATCAGAGGAAAAAGGGTTTGAGAATGTAAGTGGTTGTGGAGAAGAAGAAGAAGAAGAAGAAGAAGAAAAGGAGGAGGAATGCGAGGGAGAAGGGGAAGGAAGGGTGGAGTGTATATATAGAAGGAACAAGTCTTGTGGAGAGAGGGTAAGACTGAATCTGTGCCCTAGGATGAGCGATTTTGAAAGATGAAAGAAAGGCGCAATTCCATAGGACTGTGATCGTGCTTAGTTGTAATTCTAGTTTCACTCTTTCTTATTCTTAGATCAAAACCAATCACCCAACCCTAACTTCTAGGACTTCCTTAATATCATTTCAATGTTCTATATACAATTTTTTTTCATTTTAAAATTCCCAATTATTGCATTTAATTACTATATTTTTGTCACACTTCTTTCCCATTCTAATAAAATTGCTAGATCTAAGCTAATTGAGTTGTGAGGAAATACAAAAATTATATGCATGTTATGTTTAGAAGAATAAAATATTAATATACCATATCATCTCTTAGGTATTTGCATACACAAATGTTATTATAAATGAGGTTTTTCTTTTAAAATTAAACACATGCTCTACTTGGTGATATTTTATTGTCCACCTTAAATGTCTTATACACATAAAAAATGCGGATAAATTTTTTAATTTTATAAAAAATATTTTTATTGCTAATAGGAACTATAGATTTTTTTTCAAAAGCACATAAAGCATTTTTTTAAATATAGTATTTAAAATTTAAGTAAACATAAAGATAATAAAAAAATATGTTAAATTAAAATTAAAAATAAATAGATAAAAAAAATATGAAATAAACACAAAAAATAATAACTTTTAATCAAAGAATATTAATTTAATTCTCTCTAGGAAAATTTCGTTAATTATGCTTTGAAAAGTGTAGTAAGTTTAGTTTATTAATTAAGAAAATCTTGGGAATTTAGTATTTTTCTTAATTATTTTTCTAGTTCTCAGGTTTTGGTTTTATTTTGGTCTCTGTTTTATTTTTACTTTTGTTATTCTTTCTATTAATTTTTTTTATTAAACATGTTTTTAGTCATATTATATCATGATGTATTATGATATGACATATATATATCAATTGTACCAACCAGTCCTCGGTCATCGACATTAGACATCGGTGTTAGGGATCAACATCGAACCTCGTCAACAGAGGAGAGATCGGACATCGGTGATCTGAACAGGTGTAGTGGGCCACGTAAGGTGGGCCCCAAAATTACACTAGTTACCAGTTAAAACATCAGATATGGGAGGAAGCCCTAAGAGACGAGGGATCTATGCAGGTGGTGTGTATAGCGCATTCAGGCGCGACACGAGTAAATAGTCCTTAGAGGAGCTAAGGCCCGTTAGGGTTAGGGTTTCCAAGGGAAGTTGCATGCATGGCACGTGAATACTTAGGGCTCCCACAGAACAAATGGCCCTAGAGATTTGGTGCACAAGTTGGTACCCAGGCGGCCATTCTGTTAGTCGTTTCACTCCAGTTAAGGCAAGTTTTATGTGTCAAATTACACTAAGATTGTGTAATAGCGGCGCAGGGACATTCTCCAAGGAACCCTAGACACGGGTAACAAAACAGATGTAATAATGGAAATCAAGTAGAGGAGGTGTCTCAAGCCCAAGCCCAAGTAGCCCAAGCCCAAGAGGGGACCCAAGCCCAAAGGATCACTAGGAGCATGGCTAGAGCATTGCGTGAAGAGCATCATTTGATGACTCTTATTGTAATTTCTCTGGTATAGTTTAAGAGGTGTGGATATTAAATAAAGAGTGTGAATATACAAAATAAAGTCACCATGTGACTCAGGGGATGGTGTAGAAGTACTTTAGGAGGTGCCGAAAATAGGAAATTGGTCACACTTTCCTCATGTCTAGCTAGGCGCCGAATTTGAATTGCATTTGGAGGGGAATTCTGAATTTGTTTAGCTTTTCATTTCAGCCCTCTTCTACTATAAATAGAGAGGCTAAGCTCTTGTAAATTTAGATTTGGTAATTGATGAAAAGAAATTCTACTCAAATTGAGAGAGCTTTGTGAGATTTGATCTCCTTCCTAGTCTTATCTTGTCTGCTTTTGGAGGGCTACAAGTGGCGGTAATCACACACTCATCTCGGAGCTTTCACCACCAAGTGGTGTGTTCCTCTCCAACTTCATCTCATCCGATCTTCATCCAATTAAGTCATTCTCCTTTCATCTCCATTTTCCATGTTTAAGGAATTTTCAATCGGTAGTCTTATTCCTATGCTTTGTTCTTCTATTCTAATCAGTTCAATTTGTGCCATTGATGATTTCTTTCCGTAGAACTCATTCCTTGTTCAATTCTGTTCGGTTTTAGCTAATTCTATGCTTTAATTGTGCTTCTACTTGTGTTCATGTGTTGTTCTTACTTTCCTTCCCAATTCCACCCTATATTTGTGTGTAAGGACATGACACTCATGATTCTTATGAGTTTGGCTCTTCATTTGGATGGCATTGTCCTCCATTGAACTATCCTTAAGCCTCCTTAATGTGTTGTATCTTGTCTTGTGTCAATCCAACTCACATCAGGTAAACCCTAGTTTCAACCTATATAAAGGGTGCTAAGAGCCCTAGCAAGGTACATAGTTTCTAAGACTGAAATTACTTTATACACTTGGTTTTTCTTTGCCCTAATACTGACTTGAGCTTCGGAGTGCAAACGGCCGTCAAGACGCCCTTTATCTTTGTAGGTGAGAGATTCTTCGATCAAGGAAGTTCGATTCTCAGGCGAAGATAGGAGGGTCAGGGACTACCGTTCGAGTCAACTGACGCAAGTGAGTCAACCGGCGAGAACATCAATAATAATGTTGGTCTCAAAGTATGGAATGGATTTGGACTGTCCGCAAATTCCAATGAAAATACATTCATGGTGGTGGAGAGATCTGTAGAAAGTATGTACAAGAGAGAGAAGGAGTAGGTTGGTTCCAACAACAACTAGCATGGAGGTTAGGAAGTGGAGACAAAGTGAAATTCTGGGAGGATGTGTGGATTGGTAATAGTAATCTCAAAACTCTTTACCCGAGGCTGTTCTCATTGTCCTTAAACCAGGGTCTAAAGGTGAGTGAGGTTGGGGAGTGGGTAGATGCAGTATGGAGGTGGAATCTAACACATAGCCCGGGTAAGTTTGTCAAGGGAACAGAAAGATGTTCAAACGTGGGGGTGTGAAGATTCGAAGACCTTCTCTGTCAATGCAACATATGAATTCTTAACTAAGCAGGTCAGTAGTCCGCAACAGGAAGTGTTTAAGTCCCTGTGGAAAATCAAAGCATTCCCCAATGTCATAACCACAACTTGGAGGGTCCTCCTAGGCAAAATCCCAACTAGAGTGTGCTTGAGGAGGAGAGGGGTGATGCTAAACTCAATCTTATGCCAAACGAAGGAGGAATCATGTCAACATATTTTCATAGAATGTCCTTTTGCTTAGAGTGTGTGGACGTTGTGCTTTAAATGGATAGGTATATTGTTTGTTCAACACAATGTTTTATCGATGCACTTTGAAAACTTTTGCTTGTCACAAGTGAGCAGTAAACAAAATCTCATGTGGAAAGGAATATGAGTAACTATAGTGAGGTGTATTTGGGAGCATAGGAACTCTATTGTGTTTAAACAAAGTGTAGTAAATGTGGAAGAGTTTTTCCTGAGAAATCAACTCAAGTTAAATTTCACTCTTAGTTATGTAACTACTTAAATATCAATTTAGTTATTTTTTTTACACACTGGGGATATTTTTTAACTGACAGTAAAAGACTAATTTCTTTTGAAGTGTAAAAAATATTAAAATAAACCTTGTCTTCTTTTAAAAGAACTATTTATATACATATTTAAGAAACCTAAATATCTATGAATTGCATTTGTTGTATCTACCTATAAAATGACTTTGCTTATAGAGAGTTTAATCCATAAATGACATGTTTGATATGAGAAAGCAAATTCTCCTTCCCCCTCCCTAGTTTCTCCTCCCTTCTCCCTCCATATTAATGGTAAAAAATAGTTTTAACTTTTATTTTTTTTAAATAATTTTAAACAAAATATAATCTCATATTTTTAAATAATCTCAGTTGTACTCACTTTATACTTCCCTTTCAGCCACATCACTTTCATTCTTCTTAGTCGCACGTTTGACAGTAACTATATTATTTGAGTGTTATAAAATTGACAAAAAGATTCGTTATATTCCACATTTCTCAATATGAAGATAATTTTTTTTAGTTTTATACTTATTTTTGCCCCTTGCTCATATATTTTTTAGATTTTGTAGTTTATAAAATATGAAAAAGAAAGCAAAAAAAAAAACAAAACACAACCACTAATAGAAAAATAACATAAAACTTACTTCAACCATCAACTTTCACCACGAGCACTTGAAAATGAAGAGGAAGGCAATATACCCCAACATACTCAAAAATGTATTGTTGAAATTAAAAAAAAAATATGGAAGTGCAGGAGGTGGTGTAGGACAAATTGCACTCTAACATTAAGTCTAGAAATTTCCAAAACAAAAATTGTTTTCACAAAAAAGTTTTATAATTCAATGTTCTTAAATTAGAAGGGAAATTTTAATAATTAAAATAAAAGACCATGATTCACCAAATATATTGATATAAAGTTTTAAAACATCTTCTACTTAAATATACTAAAAAAATAATAAGTAATTACATGGCAGTCACTTTTAATATTTACATAGTTTATTTTATATTTTGAATTTTAAAATCTAACTAAAAATAAAAATATCAAATATGTATTTATACCTTGTTATAAATTTTTCCTTTTTTTATAATTTAAAAATATAATTAAGGATAAAATAAGAATATAAAATGTGTATACCAAAAGTGAGAATCCCTTAACATATTATTATAGATAATTATGAGAACAGTTTTTTATACAAAACATATATTTTTATTTTTAAATAAATTAAATGTAACTTTAATTTATTAGTGATAATTTTAGATCTATTATGTGCTTGACTATAAAAAAAAAACTCTTGCTTTTAAAGAAAGTTTATAAGAACATACTACTCTTTCAAATGCTTTTTCTTTGAAATATTAAATAAAAAACTATTGAAAATTAAAAGTTAGAGAAACTACTTGCAGCAGCAGATCAATCAAAACTAAATTGAAACGTCTATTCCACATGCGAGTGGAACACAAACGAGGGGAAGATTATGTAACTATTCCACATACTTCAATTTCATGGCCATTCACATCCTTTCTCAAAAATTAGCGATTGTTCAACAGAAGTGATAGAAGTCCAATGATTGATAAAGAAATATTAAAGTAAAAAAAATAAAGAATGCTAACAAGATATTGGAAAAATGAATTACTACAAACTTTGACAAAAAAATAAAAGTGTAGCTAAATTCAACAAGAACCTTCACAATCTACAGCTTCCTCAATCCTCTAACCAGGTTGTGGACACGATTGAAAACGTCAAGGCTCTGAGCTTTGTATATACAAACATGTGCCAACTAAACAACCCATTCTCTGAAATTGCACAACGTAGATTATTTCAGTTGCATGCTACAGGGGAATCCTATTCACAAACTGCTTTGTCAATGCCCAGAAACTGGAATGACAGACACAAGTTTTGTTAATGTATCTAAAATGTTTTATTTTATACTAAATTAAATGCTACCCACTTTTCCCAAAGTAAGATGTTACCCGGTTAAGAAAGAAGGCTTAGAGGAATTACCGGAGCAAAAAATTGTGTTCATTTATGATGGTGAGATATACTAGTGCTCCATCAGCAATTATTTTTTCACAAAAGGTTTCTGGCAAACAAGTAGCCGTTGGTCACTTCCATTCTGAAGATCAATTACCCTTGCTTCCCAACGTACTTGTGTTGCAACCATGCGAGACATCTCAATAGCTCCCATAGTATCAGACAGAATGACCCATCCCTACAAAAACAATGAAACGTAATAAAAAAAACAAGGTTATACTACTTGTAATCAGATGGACAGGACAAATCCAATAAATTACTACCTTTGGTCTTATATATAGGGAATTTAGTGAATTTAATTAGTGGTGTAAAATTAGTCAACATTTTTTATAATTTTTCAGAACTATCCTTAAAATTATTGGGATATCATTTTTAAATCTCTTTCCACCCAATTAATTAAAAGGTAATTCTACTTAAGTAATGACATTTTGCTTTCTATAGGAAAAGATAAAGTGAATGAAAGGGATACTTCTGACTAGTGAGTAATCTTCGTCTATCCTCATGAGAGGATCTGGGTTCCATAAAAAACAATTAGAACCACAATTTGAAAGGGGTCTTATGATAAGAACGATGGAAAACTTTCGAAGAAAATCCTATAAAAATTATTAGAGGGAATATTTCGTATGACCACCATCACATCATACCTCTGGACGTAATATTCTATCCATCTCCAAGAACAAGTCTATCATGCTGCACCTCTCTGAGGAGAGATGTGAAAGAAGTCCATCTGCATGAAGTAAATCATATGTCCGGGGATACGTGGGGAAAGGTTCACACCTGAAGATTAATGTATCAGTAGTCAGATACAAAAATGAGTTACTCGGAAGTTCATAAGCAATAACACTCTTTTACGAAGAGGTGTGTCAATGAAATCCAAAGAAGAGAGACTTCAAAGTGAACTCCGAACAGGCGCATGATGTTCTTTAGAATTGGGTTTCAAAATAAAACTACGTCTACATCCAATCCAATAGATTAGGTGCATGTATGTATCTTACCTTCATCTTCATATTCAATCTCAAAAAGAAAAGCAAAATAAAGAACATTGAATATTAGGTATTGAAATCTCAACATTGAATGTTAGATATAAAATTATTGGTATATTATGCATGTAGTCTAAGTTTTAAAAAAAATTAATTTTAAGAATGTATATAAAATTATTTACTTTTTAAAGATTTTATGAAAACTTAGAGACAATAATTTAATTGATGACAAATAAGAAATTTATTATTTTTCAGAAATCTGATTTTAAATAAACAATTTTTTTAAAAACGCTAATACTATTTTCAAAATAAGAGATCTTTCATGGAAAAAATAGCTGAAATAAATGGACTCTAAATTAATAGGTCTACATTAGCTTATCTGATGGCATTTAATAATTTACAAAGTAAGAAGTTGCTAAAGAACGACTTTTGTAGATACATCACTAAATCATTTTCAATGCTGATATTTTCACATTAAGCAATAAAAACAACATGCTTCTTGAAGTAAATTATCTAAAATTATTGTTACTTCCTCAACTAGCATACACCATTCTTATGTCATTTGTTATAAGAACGAGCCAATAATAAGGTAAGTGAAATAGCTTTATCAGGCTTAGTGATATTATCAGTTTATCATCCTCAAGCTCAACAGTCTTACCCTCACACCGTGAATCAATTTTTCATGTATATGGAAACCTTTTTTAGATTATGGTTTCACAAACAACAACTTTTCTAGATCATGAACAGTATAACAAGTAAGCAACTTACCAGTCATGCATGACACCAGCAAAGCCTCTATCTAGTATAAGAGGAAGTGCATTAGAAGCTCTGGAAGAAACCACATTCATGACCCACACTGACTTTTTCTCCTCAAGAAGGGCAGCATTCAACCCTCCATAATTAGAACTCATGTCCATAACATTCCGGACCATGTTATATGGAGGGAATGGATCTTCATCTCCAAGTCTCTTTGGATGGTCAGAGAAAATTAGTGGTGTAAGTAACGACCAATAATTGTTAACAGCTGATCTCCAACGTTGCAAATCTTCATAAAACTCTTCAGGATGAACTCCTGAAATAATAAAGAAAAATTAATGAAAAAAGAAACACATTATAGAAAGGAAACAAAATTTGGTAGGGAAGAAACAAGGAGAAAAGCATGCAGAAGAAAGCTGTTAATACTTTCCATGAATTTTAAGTTCAGCTGAGCTCAATTCAGATTCAGAAGATCTGTTCTGTATTGCAATCCAGCGGTTGCTAGACGTCCCACTTATACATGGCACAAGAGGCCTATAGTATGACTGAGTATCCTCTCCTTCACATAGCTGTATAGTACGCTGCTTACTACAATTAAGAAACAAATGTCGCTGAAAACCTATAGTTATAAGGGAAAATGTTCAATGAAGACCCAGTAGCAAAACTAGTGATAGTTGATGGTAGTCATCTCAAATAAATAAACAATCTAGTTGCTAAAGTAATTATTTATCATTTACATCACCCATGTTCATAGAGTTATCTTACCGAGATGCATAACAATGAACATCAGCAGTCTTCTGCCACACAAAAGTTTCATCTTGCTGAGCTAAAAGAGTCCAGCAGAGTTGTTGGGTTAGCCCTTCTATTGCGTTGGACATTATTCCCTTTTTCTCCCGTGATGAACCCTGTGGTCTCTTTGTAGGTGAGGTTAAAACAAAATATCCTCCAGGTTTAAGAACACGATCAACTTCTAGAAGGAACAATCCATCTGTGGGAAGAAATCAATGTTAGAAGGCAAGGAACAGCAGTTCATACAGAAGCTAAATGATATTCACTTATGGAATAGTCAATGGAATAATGGAAAGAGTACAAGGAAATGGTAATGATATGGAGAGAGAGAGAAGGATAAAAAAATGGTCACATTCTCGTACAAACATTTCAGACAACTATTTCAGCCATCAATTCAATTGATGACAAACAAATTACTCAAAATTGAAATAGTAAGCAACTTTTATGACTGAATGTAGGACCACTTTTACTAGCGATGAAATTCATTTAAATCATAAAGAATAGATGTAACAATGATCTGACATCTAAACATTTGATACATCGATCATTATATCTCAAGAATCAATTGCCAAAGAATGCTTTTTAGGTGAAGGCCAAGAATGCTTTTTATATCTTCAACACAAGGTTACTGCACTCTGTCATTTCAAGAGTTGATGATTCACTAATTTGACATTTGACAGCTAGCCTAAACATACCTATTTGGCCACAAAATCTACAGAACCAAATATTGTGCACAATAGTCAGTCTTCTTTTTCTCTCATTTGTCATCAAATACAACTTTTGAACAAATACGTAGAATTTAAACTCAGAAATCCACAAAAATATGAATCTGTTAATCAACATGTAAGTTAACAATACGGCCATACACGGATATAATTTTCTGTTAATCAACATGTAAGTTAACAATACGGCAAAACACAGATAAAATTTTTAAGTACAATGTCAACATGGAGATCCACTCTGCTAAGAATGAAATAGTGATGAATACCCCTAAACTGTATATTTACCTTTTTCATCCCACATAATACCACACTGAGCACAGTGAACCATGTCATATGATAATGACGGATATGGAAGCTGTCTGGAGATAAAGTTGCCAATGATAGCTGGAAGACCTCTCTCAAGAGACAATTGAACTTGACTGCCAGTAGCTTCATACGCCGCAATACAAACCACCATTATTTTCAATGACAATAAATGAGCTCCAAAGCTACCAAATCCACAATTAATATCTAGTATATTTCGAATCTGTTATAAAGTGATTAATGAAGATCGGTCATACACATATAATGGAACAAAAACAACATAATCCTTAATGAGAATCTTAAAGAGTACATAATCACTTAAATAACATAATCTTTCATTACTGTTACTATACACGGAACTATTTTGCACAAACACAGTCCGTGTAAAGCATAATAGTTCCCAAAATAATAAAAGTTAGTACACAATGGTGGAAAGAAGACTTACACCAGCTTGAGGAAGGTCAATGTCACTTCCTAACCCTATCATCTCTGCAAGTTGGCGAGCATAATCTTTGACACCGTTGAAGATGAACCCATCCTCCGAGTGAAAGGCGATTTGATTCTCTTCTAATAGCATCAACCTAGTCAAATCACCATAATATTTATGAAAATGAAAATAAGAAAGATTAAAAAGCAATAAATCATAATGAATCAGAACAGACAAAAGCCATTCAAGCAGTCTTTTACTCTTACCCCTCCCCCAAAAAAGATCACGCAGTTATAAGGTTCTTAAATTGGTAAGAGGCTTCTGCAATCACATTTCGACCGCATTTACTCATACTTTTCTGCTATTTTAAAAATTGCAATGCAACTACAACCCCAATTTTAAACCATGGTTTTATTTTTATCCAAAGAGGATCAACTTCACAGCCTAGTAATTAATTACAGTAAGCACCTTTTGGTCATACTTCCAGAGGAAAGAAACTGATCTTTGGTGATCTTTACATTCGCGCTCCATATAACATCCCTCCCATTCGGCCACCGTAACGGAGTCTTGTATTCCTTGGGAGGCCGAACCAAACACCTCTCCGATACCTTATACACCTGGCAATGCCGATCAAACTCCTCTCCCTCTTTAAACCCTGAAATCAAATTCGCAGACACATTGTGACACGGCACGAAATTCTCCCTTTCCTTGCCGCAAAGCCCCACCTCCTTCAGCCTCGCGCCACCACTCGACACACTCCTTAACTCCAAGTAATCCACCGCGGCCTGCTCCTTTATCCTTCGGTAGCTCGTGTAGATTAGCGATTCCGCAGCGCGAGACGCTGAACCATCGGTATCCGAAGAAGAAGATGAACTCAACACTGCAATCAGTGCGAGGATACTTACCAGGAACAGGATTAACCAGTTCAGTGGCGGCTTAACGCCAATTATGAAGGACTGTTTCTTCAACCAAGAGCTTCTCATGTCCAAAGTCGTGAATCACACACAGATTCAAAACGACGCTAAATTGTAAACTCCTTTAGCCCTAGTCTTCCAACCATGACACCGCAAATCCTCACTGTCGCTGAGAGCACTGAAGCAACAACTCGCGCAATTGAAACAGAACCGCAGATTAGAACGCGAAATTGCCAAAGTTTTGGGAGACGATGGAGCAATGCCAATCGGAGGATATAAGGAGCATGCGAAAGATCAATCGGATCGCCGTTGAAATTGGAATTTGAAAACGCAACGCGGATCCGATTGCGCCTGGCTTCGAATAAAGGAACTAGGGTTTGTGAGAAGATGAAGAAGAAGAAGAGTTTGAGATTGATTTAGAGATCGATTGATTCTGAAATGGTGAGAAAAAGAGCATTGGTTACGTTGGGTCCAGATTATTTTAGATTGCTACCTTTCCTTCCTCTCAAAACTAACATATTATCTCTTTCTTACTTTATATGCCTCCCAAGCATCCATTATTAATCACATTCCAAACAACAACATAATCATTCATCTTAATTAATTAATGACCTTTTATACATTTAGCTACTTTTGGAATTAAATTAAATTACTTTCCTAGATATAAAATTGATGTCTTCCTAATCTAGCATTCATTAAAGAAACAATAAATATATAAATTTTGTTCATAATTATTGTGTTAACAATTTCTACTGTGTCTCCGTCTCTACATTTTTGTTATAATTATTAAAATTAAAATAATTGCTAACAAATAAGTTTTTATTTTTTTAATATATATTAGTGTAATAATGCTTTCAATTTTTTTGCTTTTCATTTTTAATCAATTAACATTCTTTAATTTTTTTAATTTCTTAACTAAGATACTGATTAGCATTCTCATTAACTAATTTTCAAGAAATAAAACCAACGGGAAAACGACCAAAGCAATGGTGACAACTTGACAAGGAATAATCCAACGGCTACCGTATGGAGGCAGATCTGGTAGTCGCCAATCATGCAAGTTTTTTTGGACAAATGTTGAAGACAAGAATATGATTCCAAGTTCTTATTTTAAGTGTAAACTTATTTTCTATTTGAAGATTGATTTTGTAAACTCACAATTCATACTTACAAATAATATTTTTTTGACTCAGTTCTATTTTTTAAAAAAAATATTAAATAACTTTTTTAAATTACATATGCTTAATATTTTAGGGATTTTATTTTATTAACTTAAATTATTAATGAGTCCATGATTATTATTTTTTAAATTTTTGGAAATAAATTATTTTTATTTATTTTTACGACCAAATTTTAATATTTTCCCTAATATTTTGATGTGGGATTAAGTAATCTAAAACTAAAGATCATGCATTTCCGTTTAGGAGTATATGATATGTTCCAGGTATTTCACATTTATAGTTGTACTTGTGTATAGGACAAAATCGTAATTATGCGATACATTTCCAGCTACTACTGCAGCAGGCATGTGTAGGCAATTTTTTTATATTCACAGATACTTATACTTGTGGATATTTAAAAAATTATATAAAAATATTTAAAATATAAATTTAATTAAAAATCATTCTTTTAAAAAGAATTTTAATTTCACAAAATTAAATGAAAAATGTAAACTCTTTTTTGGAAATTTTCTCCTTTACCAGTACTGATAATACAGAAGATAATCTTCTTGGGTGTATTTGTGTGTTAGACAGTTTTGTCCTTTAACTAATTATGAAAATCATTCTAGAGCTACAATTACTAATAGCTTCCATGATAGTTAATTAAAAAGCTTTCACAATTCCCCACGCAGTATGCACGTGTGACATGACATAAATATAATTTCTTTTATTAATGGTAATTTTCAGTTGAAACCTAGTGTTAACGTAATTTATTATTTTACATCCGGGTGATTACTATTCATTCGGATTGAAAAGGAAATAAATATGATGTTTGTATCTGGTAGTTAGCGGAGATTAGGAGAGAAGAAAAGCGAAGAAAGGAAAAAAAGGCTTCCTTGATAAGATGAGAAGATTTGGAGAGAAACCTTTTCATTTTACCATATTACCCATCCATTCACCTAACCTATGTGTCATAATCAATCAAATTAATTTTGTATCAATTTTTAAATGTAAGGGCAAATGTGTAAAGTTACATTTTTATCAATTAAAAAAAATACAATTTCAATCCCACCCCTCACATCACTCACAAACTTTTATAAACTTTCCCTACACTTTCCACTTTATTCACCTTAATCCAAATATCCTAACTTTTTTTACACTTTCTCTTCAAATAATCTTAAATTCACTCTCTCATTTCCACTCCCTAATCCAAACAAAGCCTTAGTCTTATTATTATGTCTTATTAATTTTAAATATCTTCTTATTTGCTCTAATCTAAGAGTTTTTGCAAAATATATATTTTTATGGTTTTTTATTTATACTTTAATTTTATTAATTTAAAAAATAATTTATTATAATATCTTAAAATTAAAAATAAATATGATTTATGTATTAAAATTTTAAAAAATAAAATAAAATATTAGTCTAAAATATATTATATACAAATTTGGAAGTCGAACTCATAATAACATGTTTAAATGATAAGCATATTAATCAAACAGCGCATTAATCAAACAAAGCATTAGAGATATTGTCTATTTTGAAAGTCAATATTCAATCACGGTTTTGTTCTTAAAAGACATCTTGGTGGGTTGGAAGAGGAAGAAGTATATAAACTACCCTTAGTCTTGACTCTTGAACGATATTAGACTATATTGACGGTATCAAAACTAAATGTATCGGTCAGTACCGGACAAGTCATGTCACTCGGTCTCAATGATCGACCAACCACATTAATATATATTAAAAGCGCTCAATAAATGACAACAATGACAATTATGAAAACTCCCTACGAATTATGATTATGTCCTCTCAAATTCAGGTGACATCAATATACCAACATACTAATATACCTCCCTATAAATCAGTTAGCAACTGATATTTTATTGATTCAGCCTATCACAACAAGAGCTCATGACTAAACATTATAAATAAACCCGTTACAAAGGTGTAAGATATGTTTTTATCAACTTTACAATATACACTCTTTACACAAAGTACTTACTTGAACGTCATAGTACCTTTTTCAGGTTCACCCCGATTTAGCACCGATCACAAAAGAATGAGACTTAAAGAAAAGAAAGGAGAAAGGGGCTACCCGCACATAAGCAATTGTACAACCAATTTCAGGTACTATTTAACCCCCTCTTTGTCCATACAAGAGCAAATAACAATTACTTCTGTAACTAATGCGTATGAGATAATTAATTAATTTACAACTTATTTAAAATCTTATAATTATTTATTATTTTATACATTCATTGTTTTGTTATAAAAACTAAAACTCATACAATTTAACATACTAACTTTTATTACTAATGTACATTAGAAAGTTCCAAAAACTTGATATGATTATAAGCTAACTACAAGACAAGACGATTAGTGATATACCTATAATATGGAGATTTGCACTTCAACTTATTTTTACTATTCATAATTACTTTTTGGTTTATAATTATCTCTTGTTAACTTATTATTGGTCTTTATTCAATGTTATGATAAAAGACTTTCAATCATCGGGAAAATTATTTGACTCTCACTTTCGAGTATCGGTAAAATATTTTTCTCAGTCACACGAATCAAAGAGTGTTTTAACTCTCTTGTAAATAATTTATCTTATACATTTTTCTTTTGTACTCATTTGAAAAAATACTTTAATGACGTCAAGATCAAGTTAAAAATTTCATAAACTTTTATTATAAAAGTACATTTTTCATTCAATTTAATTTTTCTCTAAATATGTTTTTTTTTTCTATTGTGTATTGGTAATGATAGTTGTTTATTGGTAGTTAGTTTAATACTTTATTAATAAATTTTTTAACTTATATTAGTTATAGGAAAATTAATTATTAATAGAAAAATTCAACTTGAAGAAGACGGCCACGTTCCTATTCTCTAGCAAATACTAATTATCATAAAGGACGATCTACGAGACCTACGAAATTTTGATGCACGATCAAAAGAGCGCCGACTAATTCCTGATTAGTTAAAAAACGCTCTCTTCACAATTTGTTGAGTGACTCATTATCTTCTCAAGACTCTTTCTCAACATTATCGGATTTTCGTCCAGACCCTTCATTGCATCAACATCTATTTTTATTCGAAAGTAATATACAGATAATATTTTGATATTGAGATAATAATACTTTTTTATTTAGAATAGATCTAAATTTAATTTTATAAAATATTTATTTTGATGATAATTTATTTGTTTTTCTCTTTCTTTTTGTAAATACTAATTATTAAAAAAAATTCAAATTTCACACGTTATATTTTCTTAAATGAAATTCTTGAATTCGAGTGAAGAGTGACTTACTGTGTTTAATTTGAATAAAACTCTTTTCTACAAAATATGCTTTTGACTTAAATTAAAAAAAATCATTTGATAAAAAAAAGTATGGTCGTTGCAGGGTTCTTAATGAGGTCACACAATTGAAATAAATATTTGTTACTAATACTTATAAGCTTCGTTTTCCAACTCGACTGGTGTATAAAACTACTAACTAGGATTAGTCTCGCCTCTCAGCTCGGTTGGTGTAATTTGTTGACTATGATCAATCTTGTCTTCCAACTCAATTGATGTAATAAAATAACTGACTATGTTCAGTCTCACCTTCCAGCTCAGCTGGTGTAATAAAACTACTGATTATGATCAATCTTGTCTCCTAGCTCAGATGATGTAATAAAACTGTTGATTATCTTCAATCTCGCTTCCTAGCTCGGCTAGTGTAATAAAATTGTTGACTATGATTTGTCCCAACTCAACTGGTGTAATTAAATTTCTGACTATGTTCAACGTTGTCTCCCACCTCGACTAATGTAATAAAATTGTTGACTATGTTCACTGTTGATTATGTTCAACCTCGCCTACCAACTTAGTTGGTTTAATAAAATTTCTGACTATGTTCAGTCTTGTCTCCCAATTCGATTGTTGTAATAAAACTACTGACTATGTTCAGCCTCGCCTTCCAGTTCGACTAGTGTACTAAAACTGTTTATCATCTATGTCCCAGCTAGGTTGGTTGAATACTATTGATCAACCTCACCCTTATATATTATTTTCAAATTGGTATGTTTAAAAGGTAAAGTCTTTCTTATTTGATAAATTTGATTGATCAACTTTTTGAACCCAATTAGCTTAATGATGAATATTCTTTCTTAATTGTTCATATTCTTTAAAATAAGAAAAATTCTGATTAAAAACTAAGGATACAGGTACGTTAAACCAGGGAAAAGCAATAAGAGAGAATATGTCTTTAAATCAATTAGACACAACTTACATCATAATTTATTTCTTGATTTTTTGCTGGATAAACTTCTTCACCTCGTCTACTCGGCTTGAGACTGGGAGGTTGTGTACTGATAGTTAGTCTAATCTCCTATTAATAAGAAATTTAACTTATTTAAAGTCGGTTATATGACTTATTAATGATTAACATAAAAATTCAATAAAATCACTCAAAATTTTAGCAAAAAAAAAGAGATATTTACTTGTGATACTTGAAATCAGTTGAAAAAGATATAAATTTTAAAAACTAGATAATATTAATTAAGATTAAGAAGATAATAAATAATTAAATTGGAATTATTATACATTTCTCACTATGAGTAGAAAGATATTAAGTCATTTAAAATTTGAACCAAAACACTTTCTATTCTTCATTTAGACTAAGTCATGATAATGGTGAACTCTACACAAATCAAGAATCATTATTTTTCTCTTTCTTATGTTAATTGAATAATGTATATTAAACTACAATTGGTTATAATTCTTATCTTCCATACAATATTACAATAATATTAATATTATTGGTATAATCCATAATGAATTTATTAATGTAATTTTTTATGCATAAATGGTTGGTCGTGTGATATCTTCAATGTCTCAAATTTCATCACAATATTTTAGAATATGAAACTTCAATCCTTATTCATAATTAATTACCAAATTTACAAAATTTATCATTTTAAAAAAGTCACAACAAATGTGAAAATTTAATAAAAATAATAATGATGTATTAATTCTCTTATACACATGTTGTGAATTAATAGACACGTGTTGAAGCTTCTTCGTTATTCTCCAAGTTGTACACAAAGAAAACAATTATCATTTTTTTTATTACTAAAATAATGACTAACATACAATATAATATTATATTTTAACTTTTATTGTGGTTCACAAAAATTAATATGAACCATTAATAATAATTATCTTCCCCAAATAATCACCACTCTATTGCAATGTGTCTATTAAATCTAACAAATTCGAATTCGACATACCAATTGTAATGTTATTTTATATCAACATGTGTCTCACATCTATATGAATGCAACCACACTTTTATGAACAAACATTTGATGCAATTTTCTCTAATGCATTTTGTACCCATGTAGGCATAATCACATTCTTATGGACAAACCTCAAATGGAATTTTTATATTAACACACCTCCCACACTAATAGGATTCAGTTACACTCTTGTGTGCGAACTTTTGATCTAATCACCCATGCAGGCACTACCACAACCTTGTAGACTTTGATACAATTTTCTTTTCTAGAATTCCACGCATACCTATGGGAGCATAGACCCAATTTCGTGGGTGAATCTATGTTGTATTCCTATATTAGCATGTGTTTCCACCCATGGGGCCAAAGACACACCCTATTGATATATAAATTTAAAAAGATTCAAGATTTGGTTCTTTCAAACTTGAAGATTTTATGCTTCCAAACACAATATCTTAAAGTTGATGATAATGTAAACTAAAATTGTTGAGACTTTAATACGACATGTTTTCTACGAAGGAAAATGAGATCTTCTAGTCGATGATTGCTAGACTATAGATCATTCACAATAGTTTGAGATTTTTTAGAAGTGTAATCAACCCCTATGAAGTGAATGAAAAAGTTGTATTTACCATTCCACCTTTATAGAGGACATAAAAAATTACTTTAAGAGTGTCCAAGGACCTAGAGATGATGTCCTTGGAGAAACTAGTACGAATCCTAATTGTACGAGCAGGTGCTCCAAGGAAACGTCCAAAAGTTTAAAGGAAAGAATCTTACTCTCAAAACTATTCAGAAGACAAAAAGAATAGCCCTTATAAAAGCATATGAAGTTGTAGATGACAAATCTTACGAGTCTGAATCAGAAGAAGACGGCAAGTGATCTTTTCTTATGAACAAGTTTAAGAGGACTCTAAAAGAGCATGACATCTATGGTAAGAATAAAAATTTTATGTCTAAGGAGAATAAGGACTTCAAGGAGAAGATATTCAGTTATAATTGTAAGAAGCTAGGAATTTTATAGCAAAATGTCCTGAATAAGAGAAAAAAGAGAAAGAGAAGAAAAAGAAGAAGTTCTACAAGAAAAAAAAGTTTCATTTCAACCTAGAATGATATGGATTTATCAATTTCAAAATCAAAATAAAAAAAAACTCATATTGATCTTATGACAAACATTCTTTATAGCTCAACACTAAAAAAATGAGATAAACTTATCTAATTTACAATCAGAGTTAGAATATATGTCATGAAGTTATTTCAAATACTTTAAGAATAAATACTACATTTAAAGCTATGAAAAATAATTTAAAAAATATTTGTAAAGAAATTGAAGCTCTTAAGAAAATGATGCATCGTATAATTATATTTCTCTTGAAACTTGTAAAAGCTAACATTTGTGTAAGAAAAACAAGAGTGTAAGAGAGAACCTTGATAACTTTATCCTTAAAACATAAAATTTCATAAGCTAAAAAAAAGGAATTCTTTTATTGAAATAAAGTTTTGGAAAGAAGGTCTATAGAGACTTATATTTTTTGAAAATGATTCTCTAAGAAAACTCTTATCCCAATCAAACATATGTGAAAAATCCTTGAATTTCTTACTAAAATTCCAAGAAAGCTCATGATAAAAATGGGATAGTATATTAAGTAAAAAAATTAAAAAGAAACCTCATGCATTTTTAAATAGTCTATCTATATAATAATTGTCTAGTGGCATCATAAAAAATGAACCACTTAAAGAAGAACTACCTTAAATACTTAAGCAAATATGAGTACCTAAATATCAAATAATTCCTATTGTAGATGCTCTTAACTAAAGAAAAAAAAAACTCATGTCATGGTACTTGGATAATGACTACTCATAACACATCATAGGAGAAAAGTATATGATCCAAGACCTCTAGATCTAGAAAGGAGGCATGGTCATATTTGAAGGAGATTAGTAAGTTAGAATTATTGGAATTGGTCGAGTAAGTATGAAACATTCATTGTCTATCAATACTGTTCTTTTGCCAGATGATCTTAAGCACAATCTACTGAGTAATGGATGTGGTCTGAATTGGATAAAGACCAATGCACAATAGACAACAAGGATGATAGACAAAAAAAATCTTTATAAAATTGATTTGGACTTGTTAGCTCAAAAAGTCTTTAGCCTTATAACTACCAAAGAAGATTACTGGATTTGAAACATAAAGTGTGGACATGCTAGTTTGAGTGTCAATAATGTTATTCACAGACAATCTTCTTTGTGAATCATGTATAAAAGATAACTAAGTAAAAATGATATTTTTAAACAAAGACCTCTTGAATTGATACACTTGGATTTATTTGAATCCATAAGAATAAGTTTATTAGTGGAAAATGACATGGTTTAGTCATTGTAAACAACTATACTAAATGAACATGGGTTAACTTTTTAAACCACAACCATGAGGCTTTTAGAGTCTTTTTTAAATTTGTGAAACATAGACCAAAATGAACAAGGTTTGTCAATTGTGTTGAACATGGGAGCTTTAATGTTTCAAATCCATGATGAAGGTTGAAGCTGTGCTGCTTTTGGTTTGGGTTTAGTTTAGGGTGTTTAGAATCTTTGTAAGATCTTTCTTAGTCCCTTGCACAAAGCTTGCTCAATCTATTTTTATAAGAAAAGTGTTTTTCTAAGCAAAGAGAAAAACAACCGGTTGAATTATCGAAATAATCGGTTGTTTGTCACTTGGCCTTTTTGAAGGTTTTAAAACTGTTTTTGACTTGGTTAAGTAACTGCTTAACCAATTCAACCGGTTAAAACGACTTTTCAATCGGTTGATTGTGACATTTCATAACAGTTTTTTGAAAACCTGTTAATCTGTTTTGGATGTGAATCAAAACTTTTTTGGCCAATAAATTTTCCTAGAACGACTAGATTTGTGTGCTATAAATAAAGTCTTTCTTTCAAAACAAAATACAAAAGTTTTATATCAAACACAGTGAGATTGAGTTTGATTTGAAAGAAGTTTTTCAAAAATTTTGCAAGATTGTTGTTTAGTTGTGCACTGGTTCAAGGTCTGATCATAGGAGCTTTCTGCTTCCTGTAAACTCAGGTGTAATCTGTTCCTTTCATGATTCTTGTATTTGATCTTTCATAAAGGTGTAAGTGTGTGTGAAATCTTGTAAAGTCAGAGGTTGTTCTAGTTAGAGGTGTGTGTTTGCAAAGAGGGTGAGTGGTTCTTGTGGTTTCAAGATCACCTCTTTGTGGATGTGTATGTTGTAATTTGTGAGTGATTACTAGTGGAACCCAGTGGTTGTTCTGGGAATTGGATGTAGCTCAAGGTTGAGTGAACCAGTCTCTCTCACTCCTTATAATTGTTTGTTTTAATTTTGCTTTTGCTGCTGCTATAAACAACCGGTTAAAACGAAGTTTCAACCGATTGAAATTCTGCAAACAATTTCTTAATCATTGTTTGATTGCTTTATCTGTGAATTGTGTTAAAGCTTCATTCCTATTCAATATTTGCGAAAATATTTGATAAATAATTCACTCCCTCTTATTTAAGCCATTAATTCTTACAAATTGTTGCTGTCAGAAACGATCATAGTGAAAAATTTAAAAATGAAATTTGTTGAGACCTTTATGAAAATTATGGTATCAACCATAATTTTTTTACTACCAAAACACCACAACAACAAAAATGTTGCTAAAAAAAGAAACATTCTTTACAAGAAATAGGTTGAACTATGTTAAATGCTAACTCCACTCCTAAGCGCTTTTGGGCGAAAATAGTTAACACAACCTTTTATTTGAAAAAATTAAATTTACATAAAATTCTTATTTAAAAAGACTTCACATTAACTGTGAAAGAATAGAAAATTTAATATTTTTTATTTTCGTCGTTTGAAATTTTATATTTGATCCTAATTACCAAATAAAACTAGGAGATTTTTTATTTCGTAATTGATGAAGAAATCTTATTTGGATACTCTTCTACAACTTTACAACATTTTTTTATAAAGAGGCCATGATTTGCAAGAGAATTTTCTAATATCAGATTATGTACTAAGGTCATCAAACGATCCAATAAAAAAAATAAGAACTTTTGAAAGGAACTCAACTTTGATAAAGAATTATTCAATTGATATAATTATAGGAGATCCTCGTAAAAGAGTTAAAACATGGTTAGACTTAAAAGATCCACTACAAGAAAAAAAGGTTTTAATGAAGGTTATTTAACGAAGGTTAATATAATTCCAATAATGAATATAATTTACTTTAAGTTCCAAATGTTTATTTTAAAACCTCACTAAAATAACTGAAGTTCTTTTAACCTTCATCAAGTTTTAAAAGTTTAATCTAAAACTTCAAGAAAATACTCCAAACTTTTCCAACTTAAAGAAACAAATAACTAAAAAAAATATAATTTTACTTATTTAATTTTATTTTATTTTGGTTTTGATTTTTTCTCTCATTTTCATCTTTTTCCTCTTCACTTTCCCGTAAACCCTGAATCTCTCATTTTCCTCCTACTCGTTCACACTGGCTATCGCTTTCTCCCTTGATGGAATAAGAGTGTAAGAAGAAACAACCCCAATGTTCTTGTGGAAAGCTTGGCGCATTGTCACCAACAAAACAAGTTTCTCGTTGCAATTTTCAGGAATATCATCAGCGACCACTCTCTCTCGCCACACTGGTGAAAAATTAAATGAGCGCATGAAGTTGTTCTAGTGCAAAACTGAATTGAAGCATTATAGGTGTGATTGAACTGTGCATTTTTTTTCAATTTCCATGTTCAGTTAATGAATTTTCTGGTGCAATTCATACGTGTGTGGTAGTTGATTTAACATTAGTTTAAATTTGTGATTTGGAGCATTTGATGGAAGGATTGAATTAGATTAATGTCACTTGAATTTGGTTTGAAGTAGGTAATGTGTTTGAGAAATTTCTTCAATGAAAAAAAATTGTTGATTGACCTATGCTGGTAGTTCGTTGTGGCACAATTTAATTTTTCGATTTTAGAACTGCTGAAACAACAATTGGAGGTGTTGTTTACTTGAATTGATTAAATTGGGAAAATTATGATGCACAAATTCTTAAGGAACCAGTAGATTATGTGTCTTTGTAATTTTTTATTGTTAGAATATATGGCCTTAAACGAGGGGGGGGGGGGGGGAATTTTTTAAGAAGGATTTTTGAAAACTTTTAAGCTTAAAATGGAAATACTTCAGAAAAATCTTGTTTGAGAATTCAGTTTTTCCAAAACAAACAGCAAAAAGCACAAAGCTGGAAAAACAATCGGTTGTTTTAACGAAACAATCGGTTGTTTATACCAGTTCCAAAATATCAAACTGAATTAAAGAGA
>Ga0123342_1000972_pt1 | contig 48004 bp, 26 predicted proteins | sample Turbeawhitnodule_FD_89960 | JGI IMG/M metagenome (GOLD analysis project Ga0123342, IMG submission 89960) | Root nodule microbial communities of legume samples collected from Mexico - Turtle bean Mexico white nodule | ecosystem: Host-associated > Plants > Roots > Nodule | place: Mexico: Nepantla...
ACTTCAAATTTCAATAGAATACACCCCAACAGAAAAAAAAAAAAAAAATTGAATACATACAAACCAACATGAAATGCGAAAAATATATTCACAGTTTCACACAAAACATACAACTCTCTGAGATTAGGTAATGAATAAATATTAACATTACGCACATGGAGGAAAAAAAATGAAAACCTAGTCCAGCAATAATCCCAATAACAAAATTTCAACAAATATATGTAAGCATCGTTCCATAAACTAAAACCAACATCATATTCTTTCTTTTGGAGGAGGACTAAATAAATGTTAAATTCGGTATAAGATCCACCAAATAGTTTATCAGTATATGATTTCCGAAGGTCAAAATTCCAAATGAAGTAGATTAAGGAGTATATAAAAAGAAAAAAAAATATAAATGTACAAATCCAACATAGCATTTGTTAAATCACTCGGGTCTACCCTAATTCACCAAACAATAAAGTCAGCCAAAGCTATGTGATCCAACCCAAATCAAGAACAAAAAACGCACCACAAATTCTATGTCACGAAGAAGGCAATAATTCCGGAATGAAGTCGTAAACGCAGTAACAAATAACCATACACTTCACCGCATTCCAAACTCAAATTAAAGCAAAGCAATTTAAAAAGAAATTTCAAATCGCGCAAACGGGAAGCTAGCGAAGCGAGAGCAATACATAAAAAAAAAAATAATTAGAGAAAAGGGATAGAAATCAATAGGTTGAGTTCGCACCTGAAATAGAAGACGAGTGAAGAAAGTAGGCTAGGGTTTTGCGATGCTTGCTAACCAGAGTAAGGTTTCTACCTCTTACCAACATTTATATATGGCCCATCTAATCGCACAATGACATTTTTGCCCATCGTGTATTTTTGTGGCGAGTAATATAAAATAATGCTATATATTTTTAAATATATTCTCTAGGTAAGTATTATGCATACTTGATTCTTTCTTGAAAAAAAATATTTCAGGTAAATATTAAATATTGAATAGTTAACCAAATTTTAATATTATTGTATTAATTATTAATTAATATTCTATAATAATAAATGTCATACCTATGCTTGGTTTACGCAATTTTTTTAAATTGTATCCATTGATATAATAACATTTTAGCCTTCAATGTATATTGTCTTTTCTTTTTTTTTAATAAATAAGATATTTTTTTTTCATAACATGACAGAAATTTATTTGATAAATCAAGGCAATTAAATTGATTTTTGTTAGGTTAATTTGCTTTTCATTTTAAAATTGAAATAAATAAATTATAATGAATAAATTTCTTATTTTTTGATTCAATTTAATGACTCGTGCAAATTTTTATTTTAAAATTTATTAGTTGTTGAAGAGAGTTTTATGAGAGGAATATAAGTTGACTTGCTTAAAAAAAGTTTGAATAAGGAACTTTTGTTTGTTAATAATAAAAAAATATTCTGTTGGATTAAGAAAGAAAGGATACAAAAAGAGAATAAAAATAATATTAAATTATTTTAACTTTTTAAAAAATATTTTGGTGAGCTAACTGTAAAATGGTTTGGTTGATTAGTTTCATCATCCCTTATCTTATTTAAAGTATAAATAGTTTAGGGTTTAAGATTTAAGATTTAATAAATGAAAAAATAATTTTTAAAAAATATTAGAGATACATGGAGATTTTACTTATCATTAGATTGAATTTTACACACTTCTATGAATATATGTGCCCAAAATTAATTTAAAGAAGGATATATTTAATATTTTAGTAAAATAAACAAAAATGCATGTAGAATGTGAGGAGGAAAAAATGGTGTAAAAATTCAGTTCTATTTACACACACTTCATGATGGGCTTTGATTGGCTGCAGAAAAAATGAAATGGGCTTTTTGTTTAGCCCAAGTGTATAATACAGTTCGGCTTCGTCGACGGTGCGGTTTCATCCTTGGGGATCCCCTTTCCCAAACTCTACTGCGCCATTTTCAGCAACTTGCTTGCAGGTACATATTATGTGTTTGCTTATTAGGGTTCTTAATTTGAACCAGGAATTTGAAATCCCTTGATTTCGCTTTAAGCTTCAGGCTAGGTTTTCCGAATTGGCAGCGTTTATCCTTCGAATTTGGACTGCTTTTTATTTTATTTATTTCGTTGCTTTGGCTCAATGCGAGGAATAAACTTCAGCTGAAGTTGTTAGTCATTAGAATATAAGCAAATGAATTCTATCGTGCCAATTATATTTTTCAGAGGTGATTGTTTAATTTTATTTCTAGTCTTGCAGTGTTTTTTGAGTTCTGCAATGCGTATGTCAGGTTTAGATTATCTTTGTGGGATCAATGGTAATATAATAACGAAAGTGAAGGAGTTTTAAAGTTTTCTTTGGCTGTAGGTACATTGATTAAGATAATATTTCTGAAGTGAAGGGCTGTTGAGGTTATGGAACGTCAGGGTCATGATTATACAGCTGCATCTGCTATGGCATATGCTCAGCAACAGAGGCAAGCTGCTAATATACAACAACAACAACAGCAACAATTTGGATTTCATCCCCAGCATCAGCAGTTTCCTTCATCAATGCACGGTCCTCCTTTTATACCCCCAGGTCCCGGTCCTGCACACCCCCCTATGCAACAATTCCCGTATCATCATGCTTTGCAGCAGCAGCAGCCACTTCCTCAATTACACCCTCATGCCCCTCCCCCTCCTCATCTACTTCTTCAGCAGCAGCACCAAGGACCGCCTGCATTCCCTTCACATTATCCTCCTTCAATGGTTCCATCTCCTTTTTATGATTCTGCCCCACCCCCAGTCGCCCCCCCTTCCGATCCCGAACTCCACAAGCGAATTGACAAGCTTGTTGAGTATGCCGTGAAAAACGGCCCTGACTTTGAAGCTATGATATGTGAAAAGCAACGTGATAATCCTTCATATAGTTTCCTCTTTGGTGGGGAAGGCCATGGTTACTACCGTTATAAACTTTGGTTATCAACTCGTCCACCGGGTGGTCCATTCAACGCTCCTTTTCCGTCATCTTCCATGCCCATGATCCATCCCCCTCCAAATCCAATGATGAATCCATCTCCTCTAAATGCTTCTCCAATGAATCCTGCAGGAATTGGGTCTTCACCTTCAATGCTAGGCCCTCCTCCTTTCCAACAGTTCTATGATCAACAACACCACCATCAGCATCCTCAATCTTTTGGGCTTCCAGGGCGGCCTGAGTATGACCAGTCGTCCAAGTCTTTCAAAGGACCCTCTGGGCCACTTCCATCTGATGTCGCAATGGAGCTCAGTAATGTGCTTAACAATTTAAATGGTACAAAAGAATCCATCAAAGGTGCAAAACTTTGGTTCATGCAGAGATCTCCATTTGCACCAGCCCTAGCAGAGGCCCTTAGAGACAGGGTCTTTGCACTGGATGAAGTCGAGAGACAGTTACACATAATATACCTTGCCAATGACATCCTTTTTGACAGGTAGCATGGACTATCATTTCAGCATTGAGCTTAATTTTTCTTTTTCCTCCTTCCTCCCACCATTTCAAAAACATAATTTGGTTCGTTAGCATCTGATAAATTCTTAGTAATGTGCTTCTAATAATAAGAAACTATGAATCGTGCGTACATGGTATTTTCCCTCTCCGTTGTCATGTCAAAATAAGCTTGGTTATTAGTATAGTTTTTTCGCCACCTTCAGTTTTTGTCTGATTGGTGGATTAGTTTCCTGATACCAGAATGCAATAAAAACCGTGTTTAATAGGACTTACAACTTTTAACTAACACTATCCGTACTCACATTTCATTTTCTCCAAAATTGTTATTTTCCTCCAAACCTCTTGGAAAATAGTCTGAAATCTCATGTAAATAGGCAAAAGATGTGTAGTCATTCTATGAAAGCACTTTTCATGACAATATGTTAGTGTATTTTATCTGGGAGTTTCGTCAACTGTTTCCATACTTTTGTATTAATTAACTATATAAAAATAGTGCATTTTTTCCCATTTAATGTTCTTTTTTGCATGTTTTTGGCACGCCTAGATCTCTGCCCTCTTGCTTATTTTCGTCCTGGTTAGATAATCCTCATTGACTTTTCATCATCATTGACTTTTGCATGACTGTTTCACAGCTTAAATAGGAGAACAAACGGCAATGAACTTGACAGTGAAGCTCTTGCCTTCAAGCCTGCTTTAGGCTCCATGCTTGCAAGAATTTATCATAACCCACAAAGCAATGAGGAATACAGGAAAAGATTGCAGCAAATGGTGGAGTTCTGGGCCTCTAAAAAGGTTTACGATCAAGATACTATATCTTTACTAAAGGGTGAGATGATTGGTGGGCTGCAAACAAATCCTTTTCCTGGGGCATCAAAGGATTTATCTTCTGCTTCAGCAGAATCAGTTGCAGGTAAGCTTCTCTTTTTTAACCAGAATGTTTCGTGGCTTGCAGAATTCAGTGAATTCTTCTCTCGTGAGCTAGATAATTTCGTAGATGTGTGGCATTAATTGGTTTGAAAATGCATTTTCCCCGTGGGGATAAAGATCACAACAATGTCCGTCTTGCTTTAAGAAATATCACTCCCTCAAAAGACTTTTAGGAGCGGGAAGGGGTTGATTTCAGTAACTTCTGTTGTCTCCACTGCTGTAAATTTTTATATTCAAATATTGCAAGCTAATTTTTTTTCCTAGTATGTTTTTCCTAGTATGTTTTTCATTTAGTTTGTAATAAATGATTAAGCAGGAAGTTGTGATTAATGCTCATTCACACTGGCCATCAATGAACTTGAGACAACTTAGTTTAGTTTTCTTAACATTTCTTTGATGCTAACTAGCGATTTATAACTAAGTATTTATATTATTTGATATAGGAAAGTATTTATAATTTATTCTCTCCCTGTTGCAGGAGTTTTGCAGACACCTAACCATGTTGCCCAGCAGTGGCAGGCTGATAGGTTAGGCTCTGGTTCAAATGTCTTAGATCAAGATCGTAATGATAAGCATGCAGCTCCACCGCAGTCACTATCTGTACCCCTAGCAGCTCAGCAGTTCCTTCCAAATCCTGCTCCTCCTAGTGCCTTTCCTGGGTCCATGGCTATACCATCTTCTGTTCAACCTGCTAACCAAGCACCTGGTGGTGTTCATTTATTGCCCCCTCCATCATCCAGCACCGGTGAACAATTGCCACCATATCCATTATTCCCACCTGGCCTCATTCCTGGAATGGTTAGAAAGATGCAGATCGGTAGTGGGGTTCCATATTCTCCTTTGAGCCCTTTGGATATCCCAACCATCATACCGCCATCAACTGTGCCACCATCAGAAATTCTACAAAGAGTGTCAAAATTTTTTAAGGAAATTGGAGAGGTAAATCCTTCTGAGGGCCCTATGAATTCTGATTCAAGAGATGAAGATGATGAATATGATAGAGAATTTGAGAGGGAGTCTGCAGTACGAAAGGGAGGGGCTTGTATACCTCCACCCCCAAACTTGCAGGTTGATCCAGAGACTGGAACCTATGTTGATGGGACAGTAGAGCGGAAACCTGGATCTGGTGGCTCAGGCAGGTTGGGGCTTGGGGCCACTGCTAATCCCAACGAGGTAAGTCAGTATGATGATGTATATACATCTTACAGGAAGCAGAGAAGCACCAATTACCATTCTTCAATGAGTGCTAGAGCCGCAGCAAGATGAAAGCTTCACTTACCTTTTCATCCGAAGTTTTGGATTCCTGTATGTTAGAGCGGGTCTGTCAGCTTTGTCTTTATTAACATTTCTTTAAAAGTCTGTAGTTAAGCTGATGCTTTTGCTTGTTATGTTGTGCCAATGGTCCAACGTGCTTTGTCTCCTGGATTCATGGACGATTGGATCCATCATTCGTTGATCAAACTGAATATCCTAAACACTTTCAAGGCACTCATGGTAACGGGTTAAAAATGAATAGTAATGCCGTTCTCTACTTTGCTAGAGTTTGATTTTGGTATACGGTTTAATGGAGTTTCTGTCTTGAATCTCTGCACCCTCTACTCATCCCGGCCTCCTTTTTTTTATTTATTTAACGGATTCTGTTTAATTGTTTGATTCAGCGTGTTTGAGTGAGTTGTGCTTCCGATGCTTTTTTTCAGTTCCACAGAATCTTAATTATCCTTAAGCTTATATATAGAAAGAAATTAAAAAGGGGTGATCATAACATCACTTTCTTCAGTGATTTACTTTGTTCCGTGAAATTTACATACCATATTGCCTTCTAGTGAGACAGTGGCTTCATGACCGTGATCAAGGACGATAAAGTAATGAATTGAGCCGCGCAGTTAGATGGTGTTGGCTCAGCAACATACTCAACTTGGGCACAAAAACTGTAAAGCTGACAGATGAAGAAAATCACTGAGACCAGACCTGAAACTGACATGATAACAGCAACAGCTAATTCCTTAACGTTTATGGGAGCCACGTGGTTGTTGTTTTGTCCTGTCTGCTTTTGAGTGTGGAGGTCAGCCAGTGGGCTGGGACACATTGAAAAGGCTGTCACTTGCAATAATCTTAACTGAATCTTATCTACCTAGGCTGCCGTCGCGTAATGCCATGCAGTCCTTTTCTTGAACTGTTTGAGTATAGCAATGTTGATGATATGAAGGACTAACGGCGAAGGTTTAGCAGATCGCACCAAAAAATGCCATAATTCTGCCACCCACTTGATTCTAAGCCCCATTCGGTTAGCGGATAAGATAACCTCAGTAAGCTGGCACGTAGCAAATCAGAATTCCGTTAACTAGCTTCAAATCTTAAAAGGCCCCACGTAGAGAGTTGTGTTTCGACTCTGGAGAATCTTAGGGGACATCCTGGGTCTCCCTAAGTTCCTCTGTCCAAAGAAAAAACATTTTATAATCATTGCTTCTCATCTCCCATTAATGGATGCTCTTCCCACTCACACAGGCGTGGACATCCACTCTCCTTTTCCCATGGATCTCCTAGTGGAAGAGAAACAAAACATTCATTCTCATCCTTTGCATCAATTTTCAAAACTTTATATCAAAAGAAAAAGGCAAACCTTTCATGTCTATGTCTTCTTCTGCTCCACCTTTTTTTGTTTATTTATAGCCACAACTTCAGGTTATATTCTTAGGATCTCTCTCTACATATAAAGTAGAGTATCGTTGAGGTAGATATTACTTTTAGAACTACTTCATTATTACTTATAAAAACATATTATTACATTTTATTAAAAATAGTGGTTAAATTAACTGATTGTATATAAAAAAAATTGTCAAAATATTATTTTTATTTAAAAGTTTGTCCAATTAAAAAGAACTGATAAAATACCGCGTCATTTTATAAATATTTTTGAACTTTAAAAACTTGTTTGAACCTTAATAATTCTTTAGAAGGTTTGTGGTGTGAAAGAATCTTTATTCATATTGGTATTACTACAGAAATAGATGTTGTGGATAAGCAATATTTTGATGTGAGTAGTGACTAAGGTGGTGTGGTTTGAGTAAGTTGGATTGTTCTTGGGAGAAATTGACATTCTGACTCAAACCTGCAACGTGCATGGATCCTCCCTCACTGTCATCCACCTCTTCCCATGCCTTATAATAATCACAAAACGCATCACCTTTTTCCCACTGAAAAGATCACCATCCTATCATTTCCTATATAAAAAGCCACACCAAGTAGTATTAATAATAACAACAACAATATAATAATAATAATAATCAAAAGTGAACCACTCAACTCATTCTTTCATCTTGCTCCCTTCAGTAGACCCTGCTCTGTTTCTTCTTCTTCTTCTTCTTCACAAAATGATGCCTAAACCCATGAACGTTTTGACGACAAAGCCCTCACCTTTGAGTACCATGGTGCTGCTGCTGATCCTCTGCATTCTGGGTTTCTACGCTATGCATTTCCCTCACTCTTCTACACCTTCCTCCGCCTCCCAAAACCTCTCTCAGGTGGAAACACTATTTCTCTCCACTTCCTCAAACTCCACCATTTCTTCCTATCTCCGCGCCCTCACCCTGCACCCTCACCTCGCCGGAACAAAACCCGGCTCCGACATCGCCCGCTACGTCCTCAACCACTTCACTTCATTGGGACTCAAGGCCCACACCGCGACATACACCACGCTCCTCTCTTTCCCGGTGCACTCCTCCCTCTCAGCTCATTTTAGCGAAGGAACCTCGGTGAGCCTCCGTCTCACAGAGCCGACCGCCGCGGGCGTGGTTCCGGCGTACCACGCGTACTCGCCGTCGGGTGCGGTGCACGCGCCCGCGGTGTTCGCGAACTACGGGAGGGAGAGGGACTACCGTGTGCTTGGCGCGATGGGAGTGAACGTGAGCGGGTGCGTGGTGGTGGTGCGGAAGGGCGGGGAGATCGGTCGCGGCGCGGTGGTGGAGAAAGCGGAGGCGCACGGGGCGGCGGCGGTGCTGGTTTACGGCGAGGGTGATACCTGGAGGAAGGGGTTTGAGAGGGGGCACGTGATGAGGGGAGGAATAGGGGACCCACTTACTCCTGGTTGGGCTGGGATTGAGGGTGGCGAGACACTGGGATTGGAAGATAGTGAGGTTTTGAAAAAGTTCCCCAAAATTCCATCTATGCCCTTGTCAGCTGAGGTCGCTGACTCTATTTTGTCCTCTCTTGGGGGTGCTCCTGTGCCCCTTGAATGGAGGGGCACCCTAAGGTCTAAGGTCAGGCATGTTGGTCCTGGCCCCACCTTCCTCAATTTCACTTACCAGGTGAGCCGAATGTAATGCAGTGTCTCTCTCAACCCAAAAGCCTCATTTATGCTTTCCAGTGTTTTTGGCTTTGAAAAGTAGCTTTCTTTTGCTTCTTTACATTCTATTTTTTGTCAGTAAAAGTTATTGGCCCGACCTGTACTTGCTGAAACAAACCAAGCATTTCTTTAAGGTCAGCAAATTTGAAAGTTTTTTTTTTTCAAATGTGAAAAATATGGTAGACAGGACATTCTTGAAGCGAACCATGATATGCTTATTGACTGGTTCTCCTTCTGTTTTATGGGGAACCTTCAAATTTTCTAATACGTTGAAATTTATTTGGAAGTATAAACACGAGTGAGTGTCACTTTTTGTTTAATGATTTTCACTTATGGTTTTAAGTTATCAAAAGTGTTTTAAAGATTGTGTTGTACATTTTCGTTCAGCTGCGTTTGATATGCATTCATAGTATCTGAGTTGATAAAAGGAAGTGAGAAGTTGAAGAGGGGAGGGGAACGGTTAAGCTGAAGGTTATGATCGTGTTTGGGGTGTATGTTTTTATCCATTTTCGTTTTTTCAGGGTGAAAACAAGGTGGCCGCCATTCAAAATGTTTTTGCTGTCATAAAGGGGTCAGAAGAACCTGATCGATATGTTCTGCTTGGGAACCACAGAGATGCATGGACGTATGGTGCTGTTGATCCCAGCAGTGGGACAGCTGCACTGCTTGACATTGCTCGTCGGTTTTCTGTTCTATTGGGCTTGGGGTGGAAGCCAAGGAGGACAATAATTCTCTGCAGTTGGGATGCAGAGGAATTTGGGATGGTAAGAAATTTTCCTTCTTGACAACTGATATGAATTGTATTTCCAGGAATAACGTGGAAGGTGGCCAAGGTTTATGGCTTTTATTTTATTTTTTTCATTTTTGTTAATATCTGCTCTAACAGCTTTTATAGTAATGTGGTGTCAGTGGTTGTTGATAAGCTAGTGACAAATAATTTTTAGACATTCAGTGTGAAACTATTCTATTGTTTGTTTTCTTTTGCCCAAATTAAATGTCTTCCATTGGCTTGCTATAGCAAAATTCTTCCTGATACTGATTAATATTTTCTTCCCAGTTTTCTTCAATGTGTTGTCAGTTGCCTTCTTCAACGTTCAGATATGCTCACTATCTAATTAAACCAGTTTACTTTATTTCAATGATGTTGTCCTTACCTGTAATATTCTCTCTAAATCAAGTTTATCTGTTTGTGTAGATAGGATCTACTGAATGGGTTGAACAAAACCTTATTAATCTGGGTTCCAAAGCTGTAGCATACCTTAATGTGGACTGTGCTGTTCAAGGCCCGGGTTTCTTTGTGGGTTCAACTCCTCAGCTAGACAATCTTATTCTTGAGGTCACAAAAAAGGTATTTCTTTGAAGTTGTTAATGCATGTGCAAACATAATACAGATAATTCTTAACACATGTATCATGTTTGCTCCTAGTAGTTCAGTAATTTTGAACATCAATCAGCTTTTGCTTTAATTCCAGGTCAAGGATCCTGATTCTGAGGGCGTAGCACTATATGAGAATTGGGCTGCTTCTTCTGCTGGAAGCAATAATGTAATGCTTTTTGTCACTGCTGGCCAAGTATTTGTTTGCACTTGCCAAACATATGTTTTGTATGATATAATTGTTATGATGTTCCAGAGACTATGATCTCTTGATTATCTTATTGCTTTTTAATGCACCAGATCCTACCGTTCCTCATTATCTATTAGTAACCGATCAAACTTGTCTTGGCTTTTGAGCTGGCATATAGCTCAAATTAGTTTAGTAATGAATACTTAAAACTGAGGTTTCAAGGGTTGCTTGAGTTTTGGCAACTATAGTATTTGAAGCTAAAACCGACTTTATAGGAGACTGACATTCTTTTGTTTTCTCTACATGACAGATTTGTTTTACTAGTAGTATATGATATCTGAGTTTTTAGTAATGAAGAAACTTGAATTTTGTAGTTGTATTATGTATTATGACAATGTGGGCTTTTTGCCATGCCTTTTTTGAAGTAAGTTTCAATTTTGTTGTGATCTCCTCATTGCTTACCACCTTTTGTTTTGTCAATTACAGATTCAGAGGCTGAGTGGAGTTGATTCTGATTTTGCTCCATTTGTGCAGCACGCAGGGGTTCCATCCATTGATATGTATTATGGAAGAGGTACGTACCTCATCTCTAGAGGATTCTGTCTGATTTATGTGAACTCTTACTGTGCAAATAAAGGCCAGTTGGTCACATTATATAACCTTTTTTTATCATCAATTGTTCATCATTTAGGATTAATAATTAAATTCTAATTTAAGTCGTCCAGGAGCTATAAATATAATTATCACTCTCCAGTTCCAGATTCTTTAAGCATATATGTTTTGTAATACGAAATTAAATGATTTCTAGCCCAAAATGCTTCTAATAAATATGACATATATCCATAGACTTTGTTATCTTATAATTTGTGATGTAATAATCTCTATCTGATTTCCAGATTTTCCTGTCTATCACACTGCATTCGACTCCTATAACTGGATGGCAGAGTATGCAGATCCATTCTTCCACCGCCATGTTGCTGGTTAGATTTCTCTTTTAACTGCATAATATGGTGTATACATTTCTATTTTTTAGTTAACTGTTAGTCCATGTGGCAGTCATAAGATGTAACTTTTCTGTTCTTTGTTGTACTAGTTACCGGAGTTTGGGGGCTTCTAGCCCTTCACTTGGCCGGCGATCCCATTCTTCCTTTCAATTACGTTTCATATGCAAATGAGTTACAGGTGCTCATTTATGTTCACCTCTTCTTTCAACTAACCTTGTTAGCTAACATTTTTTCTTGGTAAACATAAAAATATTTTAAAAATTGTTCTTTTTTTTTACCTAAAACGCGTTGGTTTTTATTTAATAAGAATAGAAGATTATTAATGGGTTGAAGCTAGAGAAATTTTTTTTTTATCAACAAAGAATTAAATGAATTAAAAAATAAAATACTTTAGGGGTGTCTCAATCTGTATACAAATAATTGATGGAAGTTTTTGTAATAACGCCGAATAGAAAACTTGCACCGTATGTTAGTTGCAGATCATTCATATATTGATTATGTAATCTTTCCCTGCTTTGGGCAGCTGTACAAAAACATGTTGAGCAACTTCATAGACCAGAAAATTTCCCTGTATCCATTAACTCTTTCAATTGAAGAATTTGCTTCTGCTGCCAAAGAAGTTGATGGTGAAGTAAAGGTAAAACCAAAATAACTGCAATGGTTTCATTCAATGATACATCTTTTGCAGTAAACACTCCAAATTGTTCTTTATTGCCATGTATTTATGCTTGTCTTTCTTTGTTTTGAACTGCAGAAACTGAGATTGCAAGAAACGGAAGGTTGTTCTGTAGATATGAAAAGGCGAGCATTGAATGATAGACTAATGCTTGCTGAAAAAGGGTTCTTGGATGCATATGGACTTCAAGGAAGACAGTGGTTCAAGCATCTGGTGAGTGTATATGTTAATTACTAATATAATATGTCATCATGGTTGTATTTTGTAAATGAAAACCTGACATTTTCTGTTATATACAGGTGTATGGACCTTCAAGCGACCATGAAAGGCTCAATTTCTTCCCTGGGATTTCTGATTCTATTACTAGTTCTACGGGTGTAACTGAAAGAGAAAGGCTAGCATCAATTCAACATGAGATCTGGAGGGTTGCCAGAGCCATTCACAGAGCTGCTTCTGCACTCAGAGGAGAATTCACTTAAAACCACAAGCTCGATGGATGAAAACATATACGTTTTGAGTGTAAATATTACTAGTGTTTCTTTCAGTTTGTTACACGAGCAGAGTTGTTAGTTGCATTTTGAGGTATATAACTGTATATTAAGTTTTCAAAGAGGAGATGATGAATGATCTGCACAACATTTTCTCCATTTGTTTAAAGCACCAAAGAATATAGCTACGACTTTAAATGAAAAAGTGTTAAATAAATCAAATATTTCAAGAAACTAAATACATGTTTGGTTTTGGTTTAGTATTTGGAGATTAGAGTTTACATTGTTTAACATCTTAAAAACATTACTTTACGCGAGTTTGAAGTGGAACCTTCTCTGTGAAGAGGATAAGTATAAAATTTGGCAATTCGGTAGAAAGAACAAAAAATAACTGAAGGAAAAAGCATTATATTTAAGTAAAGTTTATAAATAAAAGAAGAAAAAGAACGCGCCAGGTAGGGGTCGAACCTACGACCTTCTGCTTAGGAAACAGACGCTCTATCCACTGAGCTACAGGCGCTTGATGTTAATTAAATATCAAATATATTATAAAACGTAATTATAAAAAGATATCCCGCCTAATTGTTTTTGAAGTGAAAAATTCGAAATGACAGGTGCAAAGTGGAAATGGAAACGCAATTGGGAGAGAGGAAGAAGACGATGGCGGAGGATCCGATCTTCAGCTTCTGCAACGGATTGGCTGCTTTCTGCAACCACCTTCACTCCTCTTCCGATGCCCTCAAGCAATCCATCGATCGCCGACCTATTCCTCTCGGTACTCTTCTCTCTCTTTTTCTAATTCCCGTGTCTGCTTGCTCAGCAAATTCAATTCAAATTCTTCCATCATCGTAACAGATTCCGCGTCGTCTATCTTCATGCAATGCCTCAATCGCCGCGTATCCACCGCCACCGCCGACCTGGATATGCTCGATTCCATGTCCTTCGGCACTGTCTCTTTCGAAGAGCTCCTAGGTCATTGCAGCGAACTGTACAAGAAGAACCACTCCGATCTGCTTCAACTCCAAGAGCGTCTCCAGAGCTTCGGTTACACTCCCGGTACTTCCAAAACAAAATCCCCTAATATAACCTCTTTCTGCTTCATAATTCTCTGTTCTTGTTAACTTTTATGTTCTTGATTCAGTTCCGGATATTGAGGAGGAGGAGGAGGAGGATGAAGCCGAGGATACGCAACATCAAGATCCGGAAGACAAATTGGATAGTCCGTCTTCTTTCTATGGATCACTCTCCGTGGCTGATCATAGCTTCAAAAGTTTCGAAGAAGATGCTCTGTATCCTTTATGCCTCATTTATTTTCTTCCACTAAATCTCAAGTTAATACGATTTTCAGCTTCTAAATAGATTTTACATGGAATGAAAATACAGAAGAAAAGGGTTTTATTAGAATGAGATGAAGTACTGTAATTAGATTGATTTTTGGCTCGGAATCACTTGCGATTGTCTTTTCAATTTTTCATTCATTATTATTTATTTGGTACTTTTATTTCCAGAAATTTGTGTCTAAGGCTCTGAACAATGTTAACTATTAATATGATAATGGTTTAGTGTAGTCATTGATCAGTTTATGATAATTGCTTTTTACATCCCTTAATTCTCTTCAGACTTGATGAATCTTTGAGTTTGAAAAAGTTTGGGCTGTCAGATGCATATCTAGCCACCTTAGCATCTGAAGGTAGTGAATGCCACTTGTCTCCATAAGCATGCTTGTTCATTTAGGAGGATTCCATTCCCAGCTTTTAATTAGTTGCAAGTTTTTTTGTTTGTTAAGGTTTATCCATTTTTCCCAGTAACAGTACTGGTCATATTGTTGATTACATGAAAACTAACCTTAGCTTCTCAAATTAATTGTGCGTTGCTAATTCCATTTTTTTACCACTATTTTTTCATCTACGCTTGCAGGTGATTTAGCATCACATGAACCTGAGAAGTAAGTTCAAAATTATGGATATCATTTAGCTGTTGTGGGATTTTCTGCATTTCTATTGATAGTTCCTACACGATTCTCATTCCCCAAGCTATGGATGAACAGATTACAAGAATTTAGGCAACAAAATCAACCTGTTGCGCATATAATGGTGGCATCTGAAGGAAGCAGGGTCTTACCTATCCGTAATTGAATAATTTCCTGTTTCAAGTGGTTTAAGTTTCAGCATATGGAGTTTTTTTATCAGTTTTTTTTACCCCAAATAATTTTTTGTGTCAGAGAATGATAATTTAAAGTCAGCTGAAGTTCCGAGTCCCAGGTTACAGATATTGAAGAGCGAATTTGAATGTCTTCCTGCTTACATGAAGGGTCTAGCGTCATGGGAGGTGAGGTATTTTATGCGGTGCTTTTGAGATAACTGCAAAAATTATTGTTGTAATGGATTATCATTAGAACATTTTTTAAAATAAATTTGTTGTTTAAAATAATTAATTTTACTTGGATAAAAAATATTGTTTACATATTAAAAAGTAAAAAAATGTATGTTTAAAACTTGGAAAAAAGTTGTTGGAAAATAATCATGACATACAAATATTCATATTCATAAAATTAGCTTATTTTTTTCAAGGAAAAAACAACTTACTTACAAATGTTAGTTATTGTTTTAAACATATAACTGAAATTAGTCATGTTGAAGTTCCAAGACATCAAGTATCTTGGCATATTTCTTGGTGCTTTTCTGATGAGAACAAGATGCTACTTTATTTTACTGTATCATATAGTTTTAATTTTTTAAGCATATACGGCTTTTAGATTCTAGACATTGTGACAAAATACTAAGGTCTAAGGTTTGATTCAGTTATGTACCTAACCTATGCTACTAGGATCTACTTGGAGCTGTTGACAAGATTAATTCAAGCCTAAGCAAGAAGACCAATGGATGTAGCTACTTCCACCAAGATGAAATTCCCTCATTTGAATTAGGTAGTCTTACTGTATCATCCATGCTCTTATATTTTTCTGATTCGACAAATGGAAAACAGCAATTTTTGTTGCTTGTGATTTATTCTCGTGCAAGATCTCTCTCTGTCATCTTTTAATCAAACGTATGACCTCAAATGTGCTGCTATCTGTTTATTCAGGGCCTAAAACAAGATCATATTTGCTACTTTTCGTGCGCATGAACCGATTGGTTGTTGAGACTATTGATGGTATACTATCGTACAGAGTATTGTAGATACGAGATCCAATGGAGAACTGTTTTTCATATCCTAATTCACCTTTTCGTTGTCATTCATATTGCAAGAAGCACGGAACCGAAATTCGAACACAGCAAATAACTGCATATATAGTTAGCAATTGTTCTTAGTGTTAGGCATCCTGTACTTTCATAATTCTTTCTATGTTCCATCCTCTTGTATTTGATTTGAGGCTATGACATCTGTGCTACAACCCACATGCTTGGACAAACTATAAAATTACATGTACTCTAATTTATAATATATTTCATGGGAGGAATTTTTATTTTACTACTTCAACATTATTTACAGCAATTTTTTTATACTTGTATTTCAGTTTTCACGTGACACAATGTTTTTTATTATTAAAATTAATAAAAAATTAATTTTGATTATCTAACACTATTTAAATTGTGATATAAAGGTATTTATTTCTATAAACTCTATCTTTTAAAATAAATTGAAAATTAATTTTGAAAAATTGATTAAAAGGGATAATTGGTAAAGAAGTTTAAATCCTAAAATAGTTGATTCTGGATTATAATATAAATAAAGAGGTAAGTTAACCCCTTAATTGGAAATTCTTATTTACAAATAAAACATAGATACTCATGATCAATACCTTAGGGTGATTGAGTATTTTTATATAATAACTACTAATCATCATGCAAGATTTTAATGTGAAAAATGGGGTAAGCAAAAAAGTTTTCAGTATATACATTAGAGGCACCATAGTTTGTAAGGAGATAGATAGAGAACATAGATAATCTAGTACTAGTGTATCTACCAACAGGGTTTATGAGAAAATGTTTCACAAAAATATCTTTAGAATGAAGATTGGTTTCAAAAGCCACCTAAAGAATCTAAGTTTGAGGGAATATTTGAGGGTTTTACTAGGAACCTAAAGTCCCTAATTATTGTTAATCCCACACTTTGTCTAAAACATAGCATAACCTAATACAGCATTAAAATCCAACTCTATGAAACCTTTTTTGGCCTCAACCAAGGCCCTCCTTGTTACCTCAAACTCAGCTTCTGCAGCTTCCAATTCTCCCCTCAGCTTCTTCATTTTGATCTCCAAAGCAACCACACTGTCTTTCAGTTTGTTCACCTCTTCTGTTTTTTCCAAATGAGCTTTCATACCCAATGCAGATTCAACATAAGGCTCCAACCAAGACAACTGAAATCCAGAATGTTTAACAAGTTCCTCCCATAAACCATGAAGGCGATTGCATGCATCTTCATTCATATCCTTCGCTTTACTTGTCTTGAGTAAATGTAGAACCTGACCTAATGATGTGAATGCCCATAGTTTGAACCATCTAGAACTTTTCCTCTGGCTCCTTATCAGGGAAGGATGCCATATGCATGCCTCTTCCAACAGTGGAACAAAAGCTGCTTCTTCTTTCCCTAAACTCCCCAAATCTAGAAGGTCTTTTAGTGTCAAATCTAAACTTTGAACTTCCCCTTCTGTTTGACTAGACCCACAGGGGCTCCAACTATGTGTCTCACTCTCATCTGATGTTTCTGTTTCTGTTTCTTTATCATCTTCCTTCTGTGTGGATTCTGAATTTCTTCTTGCTTGATCACCCGACATAGCGTAGCTAATTGGAGTGACTGCGTTCAAATTGTTAGCTTCAACAGTACTAAGATCAGAGACACAGAGACGAGCTTCAATGATGCATGTGTCATTCACAAGATAGCCTTGCTTTGAGTCATGGAAGACACTTAGGTTCACGAAAAATGAACCCCAGCTACGATATCCACCATTGAACTTCTGCCGAGTCTCTGAAAATATCACTACAATTGGTTCAGGACAAACTAACAAAAGCTGAACACAGAACATCTAAATGTGTCCTATGTTTGACTAAACAGCTTCCTCGAAGTTTGGAACTTAAAAATGCTCAAAGTGGTAATGATTAATGTTAATTTCTACCACGAAACCATCACTACCATGTGTATCAACAGCATCATTGCAAGATAAAATCAAGTAACAATTACCCTTTACAACTGACTTATCGCCATCCAATTGATTAAGCAGAGACAACTTAAAATATGCATCTCTGCTCCATCCGTAAGGTGGTAAAGAATCCGCAACCATCAAATATAACGAGAAATGATCAACATTTTTCATTAATGGATACAAACGAATACGCCTGAAAGGTAATTAAGAGGAATAACATAGTTAATAATGAAAACTAAAAACTAAAATTAAGTTCAAAGCAAGAAAGAGTAATCTTAACATAATTGCATCTTTATTAAGCTTAGAGCCATCTAAAAGTAAATAGCACAGAACTTGAGGCTTCAAAATCCATTTGACAGTACCATTTATAACCTTGAATTCGGAAGGCCTTGGATTGTAGTTTCTTCCTGTTCTGTTTTGAGAAGTTTTCAATCTTCCACGTGAATGTCTCAAAATCAATACCAGTTCCCTTCTGTTTGTCCATTCTAGTGGCTAGCGACATCTAAGCTGCCATTACAAAAAGATAAACACACAAAGTGGTGAAAACTGTTGAAGTGAAGATGGAAAACAATAAAAGGGTTGACTTGACAAGCACCAAAAGCACAGAGAGAAGAAGTGTGCAGAGAAGTGAAAGTCTTAAACCATTGAAATTTGAAGTGGAATGTAAACTCTGACACTGCAGAAAAATATTTTATGACCAAAACTGGTTCTGATGGGTTATGCATATGAGAAAAGGGAATAACCCAAAGGAGAAAAAAGGGAGAAGAAGTAAGAATGGAATCATGTATGTGAAGTCAAGTCAACCCTTTTGTCTTCAAAAGAAAATTTCAGAGACATATAAATAATAGTTTGAAAAGACCATTGCCAATAATATACTCAAATGAGCACCGAGTGAAATTTCTTACTCCACAAGAAAAAAAAACAGCACAAATAATATATTGAATAACAACAGCAACAAAATATATATATATATATATATATGCAACTCATTTAAACATTCAACAGGATATATAATAATTTCATTCAATTTATCAATCATACATTTTTACTCTTTTTGATCCTTTTTAAAATTAAAGTAGGACAATGAGTTGAAAAAAAAAATTTAGATGATAATTTATTTCATGATGAATTTAATTTCAGCCATGCATGCACCTTTAAATTTCTTTATAATTTATATTTCGTGCATTTTATTTGCAAATTTAAATTGTATATTTTAAGTTAAATTTCAAAAAGGTTTTTTAGTTTTTAAAAAAAATACTGTGTATCGGTTTAAAACTCAATATTTTCTGAATTTGAGTCTTTTTATTGAAATATCTCATTAGTCTTTTAGTGATGAAACTGATGTCTCACCTAAAATTAGATTTTCTTCATGAGTCAACTTCTCTACTAAATTTATTGTCTGGTATAGAATATTGAGTGGCAAATTTATTTGATTGATAGTAGTTTTCATTTTTTAAAACATCCTGAAATTGCAACCTATAATAAGACTCTGAAATTTCAGTCAACGGTGCAAGATGCAGAATGTAAATCAACCAAATTGACTAATTACAGTTATGTCCTTAGTTTAGAATCAGCTAAAGTTTTAAACAAAATTATAAAATAAAATAAAATGTTAGTTTTAACAAATTAAAGCTAATTTATATAGTTCAACTTTTCTCTAAAAGTTAAATTGCTCAAAACTATTATGGACACATTCGATCTTAATTTTCAATATATCTTACATCATTCCCTATAAAAGTCATATATTGTTAATTTTTTATCAATGTTTGAATTGAGAGATAATATTGGAAAAGTGAAAGAAAGAAGGAAAACAAAAATGAAAGTGAGATTGTTGATTAAAGCAAAGATAACAAGGAAAGTTTTTGAGAAATTTGATAGATATAATAAATATATAAAAAATAATAAAGTTATTTTTATTATTATAAATTAATTTTAATTAATAATAAAAATTAGAAATTTATTATTAGTTAATAATTTAAATTTTATTGCTATTATTACTATTGTTTAAGTTTATTTAAATTTTTATTATTATTGTTTATTACTCATGCTTTTATTTTATAATTATCGTACAATTACTATTACTTTATAAATTTATTATTAGAATTTTAAATTTTTTTACTTTATTAATATTTTATTATTTTATTAAATTTATTATTATTTTAACAGTAATTATTTTATTTTTATTATGTTATATTATATAATTAATTATATTTATTTCATTATAATATAAATATAAATAAATTAATAATAAGAATTAATTATATAAAAAATAATGATTATATTTGTAAATATAATAAAAATTTATTATATATTCTATTGCGTTTACCTAATAAATTATGTATATACATAATTAATCATATAGAAAATATTTTATCATATTTATGTATATGATCTATTAATAGATTTAAAAAAAAAAAATCACAACTATATGAAAAAGAACGTTACAAAATTTTTGTCTCACGGACCCTAAATATCGATTGTGATTAACTAGATAAAAAAGAATTATTGAAACTAAGTTCTTAGCTAGCATAACAAACATTTTTTTTTTCCATAAATTAAACCATTGTCGTCAGGTCTTGTTTTTTTAATCCATGATCAAATTAATTAAGTTGTTTTTTAATAATTTAGAAACGGATACAAGTTTTACGGGCTCACCCACTAGCATTAGAAGCATTATCTGTGTATAAACATGTTCAAGAAAAAATTAAAAGGGGAAAAAAAAATCAAAGCACAACAAAATGTTTAAAATTTCTTCAACTAAACATCATATTCCTTGATATTGCTTGTATAATTTACATATGTTCAATTCGGCTAATTGGAGTTAGCATGGCTATGAGGTGTCGACCAACTGTTAGTGGTACGTAGGTTCCAAAGATTAAACAGACAATGATTGAACAAAGTGCAGTGACAGGTAAGTCTCTACGATAATCCAACAGAAGCTTTCTTTTTAACTCTGCAAAAGAGCCCAAGAATTTTAAAAGAGAAGAAAAAAACAAATAAATAAACATGTAAATGTAAAGAATTATAGATACTAAAAAAATGAAGAACTAGGACCTGCTGGCTCATGAGTATTTCCACTGCAACATTGAGATTACCATCAGCAGCTGCAAGCGCCACTTCCACTTGCGTCTGAAACAGCCCAACACAATTGCATTAAAAATATAGAACTAAGCCGTAGGCTTTAATCTACGTTTGATGCACAAGCATCGGAAAGATATCTCACTAAATCTGAGAAAACAATTTGACTTGGAGATCTTTTATTTCAGATATCACTTATCAAACAAACTTTGATCTCTTCAGCCAAATTTAACACACATACATTTACATCACTCCTACAGTAATCAAGTTAAAAATTATAAAATTATAAAATTATATGGATCCCCATTGCGAGACCTAAGAGACAGTAGAGAAGGACCCATAAGGAGATCAAACAACAATAACTTTAAACACGGAATCTCTTTCAGTGAGAAAAACGTTCTCAGAAGTGCAAGCATAATATGCTAGAAGCCAATAACAAACTGGAAAGTTGTAAAAGTTTCAAGCCATTTTCTAACCATAGAAAAGATAAGGAAGCTGAGTTTTACCCTATCAAATCCCATTGATGCAAGTTTATTAATCCCTTCTTCCGAAACAACTGCACCCTGCATTTAAAGGGGAAAAAATAGCAAATATTAACCATGCAAATTAACTAAAAGAAAACATGAGAGTTTCAACCATGGTAGTATCTAGAGGGACCTGATGAGGTGGAACACCAGTCGCTGTAGCTACACTATCAGCTGAATGCCTAAATTGAATTAGAAAATTAAGTAAAATCATTAATACAGAAATACAAACTTCTGAATAATATAATTGTAATCCTATTGAAATATAGCAATTTGACTTGAATAATCAATGCATGACATCTACTGAACTTTGGAATTAATGGTTATACTTTCCACATTCTCATTATGTCCTTTTTATGTTGTTTTCCAAGTTTTAAGGAGTCGGTTAGGAAGTTTTAGGTGCTTTGTTATCCCTGTTCATGGCTTATTTGTAGCACCATGTTGTTAGTGGGCAGTTATTCTTTAAGTTTTATAAGTTGTAATGTTTCTGGTTTTTAAATAAAACAGTTTTTCATCTTTCACCTTTAATATATGTTCCTATCCTCTGTTAAGCAAGTTCTGCTTTTCCTTGCTCTTGAAAAATTCCAACAATTGGTATCTAGAGCTCTTTTCTTACAGGACCTATAGAAGGAATTCTGAAAAAAGTTTTTCCCGAACAGCTCTTCCAGTTTTCAATGGGGAAAACTATGATCTTTGGGCTGTCAAAATGGAGGCTTACCTAGAAGCATTGTATCTTTGGGAAGCTGCAGAAGAGGATTATGAAGTCCTTCTGCTGCCGGACAATCCCACCATGGCCCAGATCAAGAATCGTAAGGAGAAAAAAACCCAAAAAGCAAAGGCAAAGTCATACTTTTTTGCTGGTGTCTCTACAAATATCTTTACCAGGATCATGACTCTCAAATCGGCAAAAGCAATTTGGGATTATCTAAAGATGAAATATGCTGGAGATGAAAGACTTTGAAGCATACAGGTACTTAACTTAATAAGGGAATTTGAGCTTCAAAGAATGAAAGAGTCTAACACAATCAAGGAATACTCAGACAAATTGTTAGGTATTGCCAACAAGATTAAGTTATTAGCCAGTGATTTTGCAAATTCCAGAATTGTTGAGAAAGGGTGGAAAGAAGGATCATTCAGCCGGCAGTCAGGGCAGTGCAAATAGTTACAAGCAAAAGGGTGGAAAGATAAGTTACCCACCTTGTCAGCATTGTGGCAAAATGGATCATCTTCATTAAGATGTTGGAAGGAAGAGACCTGGTGCTAAATGCATCAAGTGCAATCAAATGGGCCATGAAGCAGTCATATGCATGAGCAAAAATCAGCAGCAAGAGGAAGAAGCTAACGCTGTTGATCAGGAGGAGGAGGATCAACTATTTGTGATCACATGTTTTGCAAGCAGCAAAGAGAGTGAGAGTTGGCAGATTAAGTGGTTGCACAAATCATACTACCAATGGCAAGGAACTTTTCAAAGATTTAAAGCCAACCAACATCGCAGAAGTCAGAATAGGCAATGGTGATTATATCTCAGTCAAAGGAAAGGAGACTGTTGCAACTTGCAATAGTAAGTTGCTCAAGTACACAAAGTTTACTTCAGATGTCCTTTTTGTACCCGAAATTCAACAAAATTTGTTGAGTGTTGGCCAATTGATTGAAAGAGGCTTCACAGTTGCTTTTGAAGACAATTTTGCTTGATTAGAGATGCAGCTAGTCAGAGATGCTTCAAAGGGAAAAGTGTTGCTCTAAATCCATTGGAGGAAGAGCAGGCTGCTTTTCTAATCAAGGAAAACATAACAGAATTACAAGAGGCTCGGGCTTTATCACCACCAATGGCTGCTATAAAGGAAGTCCAAGAAGAAAATGCAAGGCTTGTTTATTTGGAAAGCAAAAAAGGAAGTCATTTCCGAAGTCAGCAAAAAGAGCCACTTGTAAGCTGCCGTTAGTCCACACCGTTATATCTGGACCTCAAAAAACTCCTTCATTAGTAGGCAATCAATATTATGTTGCCTTTATTGATGATTTCACAAGAATGTGTTGGATTTTCTTCTTAGAATTCAAGTCAAAAGTAGCTGGAGTTTTCTGGAAGTTCAAAAAATTAGTAGAGAATCAAAGTGGCAAGCAAATTCAGATTCTAAGATCTAATCATGGCAAAAAGAACACCTCAGAAAACATCAATTGATTTTATGAGGAATCTGGCATTGAGCATCAGTTAACCACATCCTATACTCCACAACAGAATGGGGTGAGTGAAAGGAGGAACAAATACATCTTAAAGATGACAAGATGCATGTTGTATGAGAGAATCTACCCAAGAAGTTTTGGGCAGAAGCAGCTCATACGGCTGTTTTCTTGAAAAATAGACTCCTGACAAAAGCAGTCAAGGATAAGACACCATATGAGGTTTGGTACGGCTATAAACCATCTCTAAATTTTCTTAAAATATTTGGATGTTTGCGTTTTGCTCATGTTATCACTAGGCATTTTTACAGGCAATAGCACTGTCAGTAAAGACTGTCAAATATTTCAGCCGCAAACTGGAAGCATTGTTGTTAGCAGAGATGACCACTTCAAAGAAGATGAAGACTAGAACTGGGATGAGGCAAAGAAGAAGGATCAAACTGTGGCAGAATTGCAGTTTAAGTCTCCTGCTTCAAAAACCGAAGACAAAGAAGAGGATTAACAGAATGAATTGGTAGATGATGCTCCTGTAAGAGGTACTAGATCACTCTCTGATATTTATGAGAGGTGTAACATTGTTGTTTGTGAACATGCAGATTTTGGAGCAGCAGAGTGAGATCAAAATGGATGGCTACAATGAAGGAGGAAATATTTATGACCAAGAAAAACAGAACATGGGACTTGGTTGATCGACTCCAAGATAGGAAGGTGATTGGAGTCAAATGGGTGTATAGAACCAAGCTAAATTTTGATGGCTCTATCAACAAACACAAGGCAAGACTTGTTGTGAAAGGCTATGCTCAAATCTTTGGTGTGGATTACTCAAACACCTTTGCACTTGTTTGGACACCATAAGAATTTTGCTTGCTCTAGCTGCTCAAATGAATTGGATACCGAATCAACTTGATGTAAAATCAGCACTTTTAAATGGTGTTTTACATGAAGAAATTTACGTTGAACAGCTTGAAGGTTTTGTGAAGAATGAAGAAAAGGACAAGCTGTATCTTCTTGAAAAGAATCTTTATGGGTTGAAAACAAGTTCCATGAGCTTGGTACAGCAGGATAGATGACCATTTGTTGAGCATTGATTTAAAAAAAAACTTGTCTGGAGCCACTCTTTATGCTAAACAACAGACCAATGATGTTCTGATGGTTTCAGTTTATGTCGATGATCCTTTGATGACAGGAAATAATGCAGGGATGGTTCAGGAATTCAAAACAATAAATGATGATGGTTTTTTAGATGACAGATCTTGGGTTAATGACCTTCTTCCTTGGAATGGAAATTAAGCAGGCTGAGCATGAAATCTTCATCTGCCAGAAGAAGTATGCCAAGGAGATTTTGAAAAAGTTTAGGTTTGAAGAAAGCAAGGAAGCCAGCCCTCCTATGAATCAAAAGGAAAAGCTTAGTAAGGAAGATGGAGCTGATAAAATTGATGTGGGATGATTCAGAAGTTTGATTGGTTGCTTGATGTATCTACTGCAACACGTCTTCATATTTTAAATGTTGTAAGCCTTTTGTCCAGGTTTATGCACTGTGCAAGCAAATTACATCTCAGAGCTGCCAAGAGAAATAATGCGATATGTCAAAGGCACAAGGGATTTTGGTGTTAAGTTCATACGGAGCAAGGAATTTAAGCTGGTTGGTTTCTCTGACAATGACTGGGGAGGCTCCATCTCTGATATGAGAAGTACTTCAGGCTACTTATTTACTCTTGGATCTAGTGTTTATACACTGTGCAAGCGAATTACATCTCAGAGCTGCTAAGAGAATAATGCGATATGTCAAAGGCAAAAGTGATTTTGGTGTTAAGTTCAATATGGAGCGAGGAATTTAAGCTGGTTGGTTTCTGACAATGACTAGGGAGGCTACATCGATGATATGAGAAGTACTTCAGGCTACTATTTTACTCTTGGATCTAGGGTTTCCTCATGGAGCTCAAAAAAGCAAGAAATCGTGGCTCAATTCACTGCTGAAGCAGAATTTATTGTGGCAATAACTGCTGTCAATCAAGCTTTATTTGCTCAGAAAGATTTTAATGGATCTAAATCTAGAGCAGAAAGAAAGCACCAAGATTTTTGTTGACAACCAAGCTGCTATCGCTATTCCCATAACCCTGTGTTTCATGGGAAAACTAAGATTTGTGACTTTGGTTTACTGCAAGTCTGAAAATCAGATCGCAGATTTGTTTACAAAGCCACTTTCAGTCAGTAGGTTTGAGCTTCTAAGGCAAAACATTGGCGTTTGTAGCTCCTAAAGCAAAGAGGAGTGTTAGTAAAATGAATCACGTTCTGATCTTGTCCTTTGAGTTAGTTAGTGTGCAGTTATTCTTTAAGTTTATAAATTGTAATGTTTCGGGTTTTTAAATAGAACAGCTTTTCATCTTTCTCCTTTAATATATGTTCCTCTTCTCCGTTAAGCAAGTTCTGCTTTTCTTTTCTCTTCAAAAATTCCAACATTTTTGTGCAATTCCCATTACTAGTTATACTATCAGTAAGACCTTGTTATCTCCTAGCCCAAGCATCACATGTTTGCTGAACAGGTAACCTAATACAACCAAGTTACTGGTATCGCTGAATAAGTTTAATTTCAGTAAAACAATGATTAAATAAACCATTTGTAAATACTGTTAGATTCATGGACAATGGACTATAACGATCTTATATATACATATACATATACAACATATATATATATATATATGTATGTGTATTTTTTATTCTGTAGATGTTATAAGCTTATACGTTAGACATGCATAGGGATATTCTGGTTCGGGTTTTTCCCAATAAAAAGAATTGGGTTCAGGGTCAGGGATAGATAGTGCAATCCCAGGCCAGTCCCAAGCCGCACCCACCTTTGGAACTTGTTTCTTTCATATTATGTGTTTTAAATTATTTATAGTTGGAACTTATTTATACTCTGTTTTAAAATATTGAAATTTAGAACAGTATTATGTGTTATATGTTTGGAAGAATTGCATCTTAAGACATATGGTAAAAGATTGAAAATCATGTGTTTGTTTTTATTTTTCGCCATTATCTTTCAAGTTGAAGCGCATTGATTTCAACCTATTTGCTATTTTGAGTGTAACTGTCAACCTTTTCAGTCAGATTCTTCAACCATTTCTTTCTCTTTGTGCAGGGATCCAAAGGTGGAGCGCCTCAAGGCCATATGAAACGAAATAACTTTAAAATTAATTTACTACAATTTGTGTATACCTTTATTAAGAATGAGACTGGGTGGGGAACAGGGAAACCGAACCGAATATGTAGCCTCGGCAGGGGTTGGTAATGATTAAAGGAGTTGGGGACAGGGATGGGGGAAATCCCGCCCCAGTGCCATGTCTTGACATGTATATATATATATATATATATATATATAGTTATCCAATAATTTTGGACATATAAGTTAAATTGTTTATGAGCCTTTTATTTACAATTCATCTAATGTTAATACATATTTATGCCAGAAAAAGATTTAAAATAGCTTATAATTAAAATTGTGCTAAAGTATGTGCTATACTTATAGAGCATTATGGATACATATTTATAACTTAAACTACACAAGTACACTCTCATTTTTATGTTTTCTCAATATCAGTTTCGAAGTTAAACATAACTGCACCAATATGTGTCACATTGATTAATTCAGGCTAGACAATCAACTTGACCACCTAAACTTATTGTTACATGTCAAACAGGGAACCCATGTACAAGCATGTAACTTGTGTTGGCTTCATTTAAGTTGAATATTGTCATTCCTAGTATGGGAAAAAAACTATGAATTTATCAGTCTATGCCTAATACTGTAGGTGTTATGCTAGGTTCAAACTTTACAAGAAAAGATGATTGAAGCCAGCATACTAGAATTTTACTTTAAATAAGCAACCACCATAAGCTTTCAATTATGCTCAAACCATCTCTCATACCTTCCTTCTGATAATTGATGAGTGTTACTAGGAGTGGATGAAACTAAAGTACTATTGGGACTACTATCCTCCAAAAGTCTTTCTTGAAGATTTGAATCTGATTGAAGACGAGAAGCAGTCTGACCTTGACCAGAACCAAGGGCCCTTCCCCTCCCAGGGAACCTACTGTCCTCAGTTGACTGTAAGATATCACATAATACAATCAAATGTGTATAAGTCTAAAGCCTCCAACTCACCAGAATATAGGCATGAATACAAAAAAGAAACTAATAGACAATGACTTGCATCAAGGTAGGGATATAATTTTAACTTTAAACTTCTCAGTTCAATTCAAAATAACCATGATTTAGTGACTACTCAACCAAAACAGCTGTGGTTAACCGTCAAGGAATCAATATATTCAAAGGCAGTCAATAAACACGGCTTGAAATGGAAAAGATAATGAGCTCATTCGTTCCAACTTCTCTTTGTAAAAGAACTTTTTTTCAGAAAATAACCACTTCTTTTAGTTTTTCATCTATTTGTTTTAGCTTTTCAACATAATAAGAACTATGAAGCTAAAAAAACAAAAATGCTATTAAAACCAAAACTTATATTGAATCGTTAACCCATAAAATCAGCTGCTTCCTATAAAAAAAATGATATTATGATTGTAAACAAACGTAAATTAGCTTCTTAAAAATCTTTCAAAAACAATTTTACAACATAATCACTTCTTTTTAATAACAAACTGGCCCAATGTATCATTCACGTAAAAATGCAAAACCAATTGATATTATGATTGTAAAAAAACAAAAATTAGCTTCTTAAAAATCTTTCAGAAACAATTTGCAACATAACCGCTTCTTTTTAATTTGTAACAAACTGGCCCAATGTATCATTCAAGTAAAAAGGAAAAACCCTGTGATATGACTATTCATATTCCCAACCCAATAATGAGTGAACTTCCAAAGATAAGAAAGGCACGTAATTTTTTTCTGATAGCAATTGCTGATGCCAAAGCCCAATGGATTATAGGTTTTTCTAAGAAAAATGAGCTGTTGAAGACAAAAGAATAATTCATATAAAAATAATCATCCCAGGTCAAAACACTTGACACTTGGCAGCTGCTTAAATCTCTAGACAAATCTACTCCCAAAGAACTAGTAGTGTACATTAAAAAGAGAAAGAAAAAAAAATCGCCAAACGAATGGCAGGAGATAAATATCAGTCCAGACAATTTTAAAAATGACTAAATGCAAGCACACTCTTTGCACTTGCACGTAAAATGAACAGGTAATGTACACAAGATTAATTATTCACATATTGGTGCGAGATAACCAAGGATGATACTTACTAGCAAAATTAAAAAAAATGAACTCTGCATACATTGATTAGTTTCAATGATCAGTAGATCACATATACAAGGTCCACATACAGTTGTTATGAATGAGTATTGCAAAACAATGCAGTTGCTTTTGTTCACATATTGAGCAAAGCAAAAATGACAATAACACCAGAAAAATGTGTACATGATTAAGAGTCCACCAAAAGTATACTCAAAAGAAAAAATGGCTTACATACCTGAGTAGACACTTCCCTTTGAGGCATCAATGAAGATAGGTTCCTCCAAATATTTCCAGAAAGTAATCCACTAACCCATGAAAGTATAAATTTGAAAATGTAGATTAGTATATATCTAGTGTGATCTGTATGATTTGGGGTGAAACCCACAGTATTTAGTATATACCTTGTTGAGTTTTGGCTTGTATGTGTAGGAATATAACCCGAAGGATTTCCACCAGTGCAAACAATAAATTTTGGTCGTCTCACACATGATGACTGAAAGTCCAGAGAACCAACATACACACTAGTAAAGGTCCACATGAGATATATATATATATGTGTGTGTGTGTGTGTGTGTGCGTGTGCGTGCGTGTGTGTGTTTTGAGTGTATGCATGTATTTTCATAGTCTTAAAAAAGTGAATTTTAAGTCTAATTCAACCTCACAAAATTGGCTTAAAAGTTTGCATTCACTTATATATTATAATTTGGTCATATCTCTAGTCAGTGTGAGATCTCTAACACACTCCCTCACGTTGAGAACTTGATATCTCGAGCGAAAGACTAGGCAGAACCCGACATGATAAATCCAACAAACTTGACTATGATAGACTTTAATACCATATTAAGAAAGTGAAAATTAAGTCTAACTCAATTTCATAAAACCGGCTTGAAATGTGAAATTTACTTCCACCTTATATATTATAATTTGACCATATCTCTAGTTAATGTGGAATGTCCAACACATAGAATAAATATCTACAAGATGTTTTTCTAATTTTAATTTTTAATTTTAAAACAAAATAAGTTGTCAAGTTATAATAAAAATATATTAATTCACATTCCAGTCAATCATGTTTATATGCATTTGGCAGTCCCTTAGGCATTCATCTAATATCATGTAACTAACAATTGGAATGTTTCCCATCCTGGTGCACTACCAAAGCCTATTATAGAAAGATACTTACAAGCCAAGAGGATGATTCAATAGAAGAATAAAAAGTGGTTCCAGGTATGAGGAAATTAAATAATCCATATGTATCTGAAACATCAAGCATAACATCATGAAACTACAGATAATTGCATAAACATTTTTGCAAAAATGAAAACAGAGAAGGAAAAGGAGTGAAATCTGACATGCAAACCCAGATAAAATGCCACAAAGATGTCCAAGTAGTGAAACATTTTGCATGAGAAGCTGGAATACTACCAACAAAAAGAATGCATACCTAAACAAAACATGTCAAATTATCACAAAAGGGAATTATCTAGTTAAAAAACTCAAGAAATAAGTTCAATAAAAAAAATATACTCACCACTTGGCAGGCACATTAAACAATCCAAAAACACTGCACAACCAATAGAAAAAATTACCAAATTAGTGAAGCCTTACCAATTGATGATAATTAAATGAAGCATAGCACGGTGTATTGAATGTACAGTGTCTTTCAGTAAAACTAGTGAAGTACACCATTGCACAGTGAATTGGTTGGCAAAAGCATACTAATAAAACAGAATAAAGTTGTGAAGTAAATCAATGCACAGTGATTAAACAAAAATAACCATTAGCATCATTCTGAAAACTCGATTAAATAATAGTACTATTTCAGTATCTTCAATAGCTCCCAAAACATGGTTTCTGTTAAATTATCTTGAAGAAAAAGGTGATTAACATATTAAATTGCATTTTCCCAACAGTGGTAAATTTCTCGCACAACAGTAATATTTATACGGCCAACCTCCTGGATTGAACTCCACTCAAGCTTGTCTCTATAACAATCATTGAAAATAGAACTCCTGAGAAGCCTATTGCACACTCATTCATAAGGTAATCATCTGTAAGAACAGGATTGTGTGCCCCCAGCAGTGCTATGAGAACATGGAATATGGCATTGCTTGTAGCCAACAAAATAATGACATATAGCAAGCGAACTGAGCCCATGATCCTCTCCAGCTCAGACCCCAAGGGAACTAAAGCCATCATGTTGAAGAGAACATGAAGCAGTGAACCATGGAAAAGAATGGAAGTATAAATTCTGTAAACTGCATGGAAAAAAATAATGCTGAGCAGAGAAACCAGTCAACCACAAAACGGAAGAATATGCAATAATGAAAAAAAAAAGAAAATGAAGCATGCAATATTTAGAAAGGATAGTTTCTAATAAACTGACCATCAACCAAACCAACTCAAAAATAGTTGAGATTCGATTTGACAATTGATTTGTGGAACTTGGATCATGAATCGAATGAGATGAACTTGAGTTAAAAATTACTTGAACTTGAGCGATGTATAGTTTGACTCATTTGGTTCATGATATATATGTGTGTGAAATAAATATATATAAATCAAAATAATAAGCCAAATCAAATTACAATCTGAACCAAGTCATTTGTGAGCTTAATTTGAACCCAGTTTGGGCTTAAAAAAAGGTAATAGCCACCACAGGAACCCAATTCAACATATGAATGATTTGAGTTTTCAGAACCATAATGTCTGTACAGGCTTGTCCAGAGTCCAAAGTATTAACTACATTGTTGAACTATATAATTTTACTTGAAAAAAAAAATATCAAGGTTGTTTAAGTCAAGATTTTGCTTAGGATTAGGAAGGGGTTTGAAAATTCATAACTTGGAGATCATAACTGGGACAATATGATCCTAGATTCCAACCTAAAATAATAATATATAATAAATATTCATAAAAAAGCTAAAACAATCAACAATTTTTTATATGTTTGATCCGAAGATAATAGAGAACATGCTCTAACAAATTTTAGTTGTTGATTTTAAAGAAATGGGATATTTCTCTGATTTGTCGTATAACCATGTAAGATCATTTGCATATAAACATGCAACATTGCTTTTAACACAGAATCCCAAGTAGACAAAAAAATTATGAAAAAGAAAAGGGTGTCATGGTGGCACATGTGCACAGCCACTTCAAGAAGATAAATTGCAGCAGCACACCAATATAAGTACATACAAGAATGAAGAATAAAGAAATTTGAATTCTTGGATCAGGAAAGAAAAATAAAAAACAACATTAGAATGACAGAGATATTAAGAATATATGATTGCACTTTGAAAAGAAGGAGTAAAGGAAGCGGCTGAAGCTGGGTGAGTTTTCTTCTTCACAAAACAGAGCCACGACATTTGGCAGTTGTAGAGCAATGGTGACAGTGTCGGCAGGTGCAAAGGATGTGTCAAATTTGATTAGAGATTTGGGAGTTGCAAGCCCTTTGGGGAAGAGTGTATGATTACTACAGTATGAATCAGAGGGGAAAGGAAATCATTAGGGATTTCAAATCCAGGTCAATGGGATAAACCTCAGATTTTGTCTTGCCCAAAATAATATTAAACAGGATCAGAGATCCCACAGTTTCACGGGTATGATTGTGTTAGGACTTAAGCACAAATGAAGAGTCCAACACAAAATACGAGCTTATTAAATGGGAGAGTCTCAAAACTAAGTACCACTTCAAGTAGCTCATCCTACTCAATGTAGGACTCCTAACATTGTCACCCTCTTTAAGGTCAGATGTCCACAACGGTATTCACTCTATCAACATGGTAGTATCAATTGTAGCCCAACTCAATGAAAACATCAAGTGTTATGATTTAAGCACAAAAGGAGAGTCAAATCCAAAAAACTAATCATTAGATGAGAGAGTCTTAAGGCTTAAGTATCACAATTATAAGTAGCTCATCTTACTCAATATGGAACTCCTAACAAATCGTCATCTTACAACAATCCTACACCCCCAACAATCATACTCACAGTCCAGCACAGATAGGCCACCACAAAGTGTACAATCACACCGATCCTATGAGTATTATCGCAATTCTAATGATGGTGAAAAAAATAGGAAAAAACATAGATATAGATCCTTAGATGATACAAGCATTGTTTTCTAATTTGGAGTTTCTATCTTCAATAATGGCGTAACCCTAAATTGGAACCAACTAGTAATAGCATATCCGACTTCGGTGAAATTGACGCAGAAATTCAAGGTTACCCACGTCTTACACGCAAATCCAAACACATTGCAATTCTAATTAAAGAGAAACACCCAAAAGAACTGTGTATAAGTTTGGTTAAAAAATTATACCTTGAAACCGTGACACAACAGCAGATGGCAAGAAGCAAACCTCGGCAAAGGAATCGTATCCAACCAAAAGACAAACCAAGTAAATGACTCCACAGACAACCACCACTGCAGAAGTGAGAAATGGAATGCTTTCCCACCATTGATTCATCCTAGTAGGCAACCCTGCCTGTGCCAATTAAGCCATCAAGGACAATTAATCAGAATAACATCAATGAAGGAAAGTATCTAACCAACCATTCTACAACAACGCTTAATAGAATCAGAGAACTTTAAATTGAGCAGTAAAGAGTTTTGTCAATTTATTTGCAGACAATGATCACACAAAACAGAATCTAAAGCGAACCAATATCCGAAATTAACAAATTCATTTCGAGATCTCAGTCCAGAAACGAGGATTTTCAGTTCAGCTACTAGGATGAGTGTTAAGTGAAGTGTGTTGACACTGGTGCCGCAAAATTGCGGCAAAAACGAAGCGAGGATCGAAGAAAATAGGGAAATGGATTATACTACCTCAGAAACGATGTTTGGTCTCATATTTCTGGCTCTTCGCATGCAAATCAAATTTAAATTCGCAGCTTTGACTCACTGCTCTGATTACCAGTCACGGATTTGGTAATCTTTGAACTTCAATTACGATAACCGGTTTTGGATTGGAGTTGCTGATTCAGGTTTTTTCTCTTCTGAATTCAGACCCCACACTTGACTCGCGAAAGCCGTAGAAACAACTTCTCTTTTCTTCACTTTGTTGCCATGCGCGTTCCGATTTCACAGTCTCTCACCAACCTCCAAACAAAAGCCCAAGGTTTCCAATGCTTTTCACCATCGTTCTTTGTGTTAGTTTGTTAAATAAAATTATTATTTTATTTATTTGAAATTTGACTATACGACGCCGAATAAAGTATATTCATATTTGTTTAACTAATTACATATTAAAAATTTATCATAAGTTAATACCAATTTATGTATATTAAAATCTAAAATATAATTATAATGTCAATTACTACTGATTTTGAACTAATAATCATTGTCCACTAAATAGATTTAGCCTTCTACATCATCTATAAATTGAAAACCTTTTTTATTAACATTTTAATATATCACATTAAAACTGTATTTTCTATATGCAAAACAACTTATCCTTATTTATAGATTATAGATATTTTCGAAATTAGAATTCAAATTTTATTTTCAGACGTTGAAATCTGGAATATATATTTCAAGTTTTTATTGATAATGTATAAACTTTAAATTATGTAAGAGATATTTAACTCTTAATCTTAATCATGGTACAACCACAATTAATACACTCATCTTCCAAAGTATACTTAGTAGTGAATTTTCTATTTTTATCAAAATGTTTATTTATAGCCTTGTTTTAACTATGAATTTAAACTTTATAAAATACAGCCCATTAAAAATTTAAATTTAAATCATGCAAGAAACAATATGTTATAATCTTATAAATAAAACACAACTAGATATTATACTCTTATATGTTACATTTATACCACAAAATATATGCATATCAAATATTAATTACTAATTTTGTTAAATTTCTTTGTCAAATAGCTAAAAAAACATAACATCTATGTATTGTCACGAATTAAACCTACTCCAATAAACCATTAGACTACCATGAATATAGGTTTTTATTATGTAATACATTTCTACTTTGCCTAAATAATAATGTATATTTTTGGAAGTATGTTCTGAATTTGTAATTATATTACGCATTTTACTTTTCGTTAAGTTTAAATTATAATTTCATAATTTTAAATTATCTTTTGGATAATATTATTTTTTTAAATTAGTTATTTCTTTCACATTATGATTTAATTATTATGTTCTTATTAGGGAGGCACCTAAAGAACTATTGAAGTCTTTTTCTCCTTCATTCGATTAGTCAGGTGACTGAGTATCGGGTGAACACCGAATGGTGGGGTTACCTGCGAAGGCACTCCGACGCTCAAGTCAATAAAGTGGGTGGTCAACTCTCAGGTAGGTGAACAGTAATAAATGACGTACCTCACTCATTGGGATGCGTGCTATTTATATTATTCTAATGGGCTTACCTTGTTGGACCCGTTTATCGAGGTGGATACCATTTAGGGTTGTATTACCTAATTCCTAATGATGGATTAACTTTACTGATTTTGGTTTGAGCGTTAACTGTAATAGGGATCGGCCGTCGGCCAAGTTCCAATGGTATGGGTCGGCCATCGGCCAAATTCCCGTGGTCTCAAGCGTCTCGACCAGGTCTTCCAAGGTCTCGGCCAAGTCTCCCAAGATCTCGGCCAGGTGAGTCATCGCCCAAGTCCCTCAGATCTTTGACAAGGTCTCGGTCAGGTTGACCCAGTCTCGGGCAGGAGACCAGGAATGGGTCTCGCCCATACCGTTACATATTATAACTACAAATTTTACATCACCAATTTCATCTACTTATACAATTCATAAATATAATTAATATACTTTGGAGCTTATCTGTGATATTACCAATATTTATTTGTTCGAAAGCTACAAACTAATCTCCTTGTTTTTAAAATTTTATAATACTTTTAAAATATACGAATATTAGTTGACACATATGAAAATAATTTGTTTAAATAGTTTTAAAATGAATACTCATGTGCGTAGATTAAAATACTGTTTTTAAAAGACAAAGTTGAGGTTTTCAAGGAGTTATTTTAACTAAAAGACTAAGATCTATAATTTTTTTAAAACAATTTTTGAAATTGGAAAAAAAAATCTACACTTAAAAAAATATAAATTAAAAAAAGTTTCACATATTTAGATGAAATTCTCTCATGAGAGTTATATTTATATATACAAATGAAAAAGTAGAGAAAATTCATAAGCAATTAAATAACAATTTTTTTAAAATATAAGATTTTTGTTTAATATTTCAAATTTTCAATAAACACGACATGGTTTAGTTATTCTGCATAGGTCGTCCCACACTTAATCTTAATCCGTTCCGTATAAGATTTTTGTAATCCGCTCTGCATAAGGGTTGGTTCGCAGGTCTGTCAGTTCGCATGAGAAATATTTAAAAAATAATAATATTTTTTAAGTAAAATTTTTGAATTTTTATTATTTAAATACATTAGGTAAATAGTCTTATAATATTATTTTAACGAGATATACGATGTTATTAAAAATTTCGAAATGTGAAATATGAGACTACATGAAGAAAATATGGAGATGTAGACAAAAATTTATACATTTTAAAGTTATGCGGGTTATGCGGACCAACTCGCCCCGCCCCGCACTTGACCCGGATAGGCTGTGAGTTATGTAGGATGAGCCTAAACGGATCAGCAGACTGAAATAAGCAACCCGTTCTGCGTTTTTTTTTATGCGGACCCGCAGATCAACCTACCCCACTTTGCCACCCTTACTAAAATAGATTTATGCATTTCATTTTTGAAAGTTGTTTTATAACAATAGATTGAAACACACTAAATAATACACGAGAAATATAAGTGAATTAGCTATTAAAAAGTGTTTGAAATATATTTTTGTGGTAATTATACTGAAGGCAAGCAGGGTTGGAAAAATATGATAAATTAAGTGAAAAAATATGACAAAAAAATTAAGAATGTACTTTATAAAAATATTGATAAATACAAAAGTCATGAAACAATACTCATTAAATAAAAAGTTAAATCAACACAATTTTTTGTCAAGAAAATGCTTTTCCTATTTTCTTACGTTTTCGTTTCTAGAAAGGTAAATAAATTTTCTACACTTATACCGTATTTATTCTATTTAATTAATTAATGGGATATACTTATTTATTTTTATCCTCTTTCCAATTTTATTTATTTTATTTCTATTTTCTTACCACCCAAACAAAGTAGAAAAGAGAAATATAAAAACGATAAAAATTAATGTTAATTTTAAATTTATATATTTTCATTTAATCTTCTTTGAAGTAACATTACATTATATCATCTATACTTTTGTAGGATACATCATTTAGTGTTTTCTTTAATGCTATATTTTAATTGAATAATTTTATCATTAAATAAATAAAATTAATTTATTTATTTAATAAAAAAAATAAGTAAATATTTTTATTTATTTCAAAATAAATAATTTATCTTTTAATGACTATATAATTTTTTAGTACTATTTTATAAAATTACACGCACACATATAGTATCCTATTTTTAATTAATTACTCTATTCTATTATCTAAAAATAAATAAATTATTTGGTAAAATATTTATATCATTTTTTAATTGCACAGTTTAACCTTTTAATAAATAAAAAATAATTTATTTATATAATTTTTTAATTGCACAGTTTAACCTTTTAATAAATAAAAAGTAATTTATTTATATATTTAATAAATAAATTATTAAATAACTTTTATATTTCAAAATAATTAAATAATTTACTAGATAACAGCTACATAATTTTTAATACTATTTTTATAAAATTATATGTGTATACGTTTTAAATTGTATTCTTTTTTAATTTGTAAACATACTGAAATAATAAAAATGATAAATTATATATTTTTTATTGTAAATTTATTTTGTACTTGGTTATTATTCATGTCAAAATTGGGTTCGGCCCAACGGCCCAAATATTACAAAGCAAACCCTAGTCCCCGGTGTTCGCGTACTGACTTCAATCCATAGCCGCTTTGGTCTCTCCTCTGTCGGAGCACACGCCAGTTTCAGAAACGGTAAGCACAAATTCAACGCGCCGTCGCTGTTTCTTATCCGTTCTTCTTCTACGATTGTTGCAACTCAATAGTTACAAATTTATCTGAATTTATGCTTATTGTTAATTCATGATGATTCTGCTACAATTTAACACCGTTATGTTCATTTGCAGATTCCATACTCGCAAGTTTTTGACACAAGGATGGCTTCAAGATTCTGGACTCAGGTATTTACGAAATTCTCAATATATGTTTTAATTGTTTGCTCCTTTAGGTTGAGGAAACTATCCTATATGAAAGCATGTTTGTCACTGTTATTTACTGAATTGTAGGGTGGAAGTGATTCCGAGGAGGAGGAGAGTGATTATGATGAGGAGGTTGAAACCGCGGCGGGTGAATCTGCTAGTCAAGCAGTGACAAGCAGGTACCTGCAGGAAAATGCTAGTGATAGTGATGATTCTGATGGGCAGAAGCGTGTTGTGCGGTCGGCGAAAGATAAGCGTTTCGAGGAGATGGCGTCCACCGTTGACCAGATGAAGAATGCCATGAAGATTAATGATTGGGTGAGCTTGCAAGAGAGCTTTGACAAGATTAACAAACAGCTTGAGAAGGTTATGCGTGTCACTGAGTCTGTGAAGGTTCCGAATCTCTACATCAAGACGCTTGTGATGTTGGAAGATTTCTTGGCTCAGGCTTTGGCTAATAAGGATGCCAAGAAGAAGATGAGTAGTAGCAATGCTAAGGCTTTGAACACCATGAAGCAGAAGCTGAAGAAAAATAATAAGCAGTACGAGGAGTTGATTAACAAGTGTAGGGAGAATCCTGAGAGTGACGAAGAGAAGGAAGAAGAGGAGAGCGAGGAAGAGTATGAGAGCGATGATGAAATTATTGAGCTAGAGCAGCTTCGGAAACCAGAAGCAAAATCTGATTCTGAAACCTCTCAGTATGATGATGAAAAGGCTGATGCTGGTGATGGTCCTTGGGACCAAAAGCTTAGCAAGAAGGATCGGCTATTGGATAGACAATTTATGAAAGACCCTAGTGAGATCACTTGGGACACGGTTAACAAGAAGTTCAAAGAGGTCGTGGCTGCTAGGGGCAGAAAAGGGACTGGGAGATTTGAACAGGTTGAGCAGCTTACTTTCTTAACGAAGGTTGCTAAGACACCTGCACAGAAGTTGGAAATTCTGTTCAGTGTGGTTTCTGCTCAATTTGATGTCAATCCAGGGCTCAATGGGCATATGCCCATAAATGTGTGGAAAAAATGTGTGCAAAACATGCTGTCCATCCTTGATATTCTAGTGCAGCATCCAAACATATTGGTTGATGATTCGGTTGAGCCAGAGGAGAACGAAACTCAGAAAGCTATTGACTATAATGGACCAATTCGGGTCTGGGGTAACTTAGTTGCTTTCTTAGAAAGAATTGACGTTGAGTTTTTCAAGAGCTTGCAGTGCATAGATCCTCATACACGGGACTATGTTGAGAGACTCAGGGATGAACCCTTGTTTCTGGTTCTAGCTCAAAATGTCCAGGAATATCTTGAAAGAGTTGGAAACTTTAAAGCTGCCTCTAAGGTGTCCTTGAGGAGAGTTGAACTCATTTACTACAAACCGCAAGAAGTTTATGATGCAATGAAAAAATTGACTGAGCTGACAGAGGATGGAGATGTTCAAGGGGAGGCTAGTGAGGAGTCTAAAGGATTTGAGGAATCAAGAATTCCTACTGCATTTATTGCTACCCCAGAGGTTGTGGCCCGGAAGCCCACATTCCCTGATAATAGCAGGACCATAATGGATGTATTGGTATCATTGATATACAAGTACGGAGATGAGCGAACTAAAGCACGTGCTATGCTCTGTGATATATACCACCATGCTCTTCTTGATGAGTTCTCAATTGCCCGTGATCTGCTTCTTATGAGTCATTTGCAAGATAGTGTTCAACATATGGACATTTCAACGCAGATACTTTTTAACAGGGCTATGTCACAGTTAGGTTTATGTGCTTTTCGGATTGGACTGATTTCTGAAGCACATGGTTGTCTGTCTGAACTGTACTCTGGTGGAAGGGTAAAAGAGTTACTTGCCCAAGGTGTGTCACAAAGCCGCTATCACGAGAAGACCCCAGAACAGGTACTTTCTCCCTCTCCCCTTTTACTAAATGTCATGATATGGTGGATATTTGTTGGGTGCTGATCGTAAGATTCAATGCATTCATTGTGGGTGACTAAGAGAGTGGATTAAAGTTGTACAAATGCATTTATATTTGTGCTATTTTGCTTATACCATATATATATATTTTTTTTATTTTTTTTTATTTTTTTAAATACCAAGATCCCCTCTCCAAGTCATCAGTTAGGCACTTCAGTGTTACATTTTAATTGTTGGGTGAAACATATGTTTCATATATACGTGGATAGCAAGTAACAAGAAAATTATACGAATTTGTTTGACTAATTAGGTTCATATATACTTGGATATCAAGTAACAAGAAAATTATATGAATTTGTTTGACTGATTAGGTTCACAACAATAAAAACTCAATAGTAAACTATTTTCATAAGAAACTGTCATCATGTTAAGAATGTGTTGCAAAAGAACTCAGAAGTGAAGGAATGTGAATAATTTGCTCAGCATGATGATATTGAACTGCTGGGAGAAACTGATCTGTATTTATTTTAGTTCTGCAATTGTCAAGTTACTGTCAATGGACTCTGACTTTTCATTTGTGCCTTTTAACAGTCCAAAGTTATTAGTTATTTCAGTCTTATATGACTGATTAATGTAGCTGATAAATACAGCTTTGGGGCGTAGTAAATTCCCATGTATTTTAGATGTCGTATGTCTTATTATTGTGAGAATTACATTTTGATATTGCAGTTAACTATTTTCAATCCTCTTTCAGGAAAGGTTGGAAAGAAGAAGGCAAATGCCATATCATATGCACATCAATCTCGAGCTCCTGGAATTAGTACATCTGGTATCTGCCATGCTGCTGGAAATTCCTAATATGGCAGCCAATGTTCATGATGCTAAACGCAAGGTAATATCTAAGAATTTCCGTCGCTTGCTTGAGGTAAGCGAGAAGCAAACATTCACTGGTCCACCGGAAAATGTGAGAGATCATGTTATGGCTGCCACAAGGTTTCTCATAAAGGGAGACTACCAGAAGGCTTTTGACATTATTGTGTCTCTTGATGTATGGAAATTTGTGAAAAATCGAGATGCCGTGCTTGAAATGCTGAAAGACAAAATCAAGGAGGAGGCACTGAGGACATACCTCTTTACCTTCTCTTCTTCTTATGAATCCCTGAGCCTGGATCAACTTACAAAAATTTTTGATCTCTCTGTTTCTTCTACTCATAGTATTGTCAGTAGGATGATGATCAATGAGGAGCTTCATGCAAGCTGGGACCAGCCAACTGGGTGTGTTGTTTTCCAAGATGTTGAATACTCTAGGCTGCAGGCATTGGCATTCCAGTTGACAGAGAAATTATCTATCCTTGCAGAGAGTAATGAGAGAGCAACGGAAGCAAGGATAGGTGGTGGTGGATTGGATCTGCCTCTAAGGCGTAGAGATGGCCAGGACTATGCCACTGCTGCTGCAGGTGGTAGTGGAAATGCCTCTTCGGGTGGTAGATGGCTAGACCAGTCCTTTTCTCAGTCAAGGCAAAGCAGTGGACGTGCTGGATATGGTGGTGGAAGGCCAATGGCTTTAGGTCAAGCAGGCATGGGTTCCAGGGATCGAACAGGGCGGGGAACAGGTGGTGGCTATCAGAGTGGACGATATCATGATGGCTCTTATGGAGGTTATGGGAGGACTCAAGGGGGTTCTGCGTTAAGGGGACCCCATGGCGATACATCCACACGCATGGTTAGCCTTAAGGGTGTTCGAGCTTAAAGAAGTTAAAATTATCTTCTGTACGTCAGTTTTGATGATTTGACTAATGCACTTTCTGTATTCTTGTGGACTTTTCTGAAATTGCATTGAAATGTTTGTGGATTTGTTATAATGTTACATATAGCTTACTTTCATTTTGCACGTATTTTCGCCAGGGTTTATTCTATTCGAATTTGATTACCATAACAGGACAAGTATTAAAAACGAAGGTGTATAGAAGTTATAGGAGAAGTCAGATAGAGCTAGTAATAGAGTACCATCTTGTCCATTCATCTAAATTGTGATTCTTGAGTACATTGTAATTTTCCCATGAACCTGACTACTTCAAGCGTTGCAAAAAATGCTTGATTCAGAGTCAACCTTTGAGAATCTCCTATGAGAAACATCCCATTGGGTAAGGAGATTTACCCATGTCACTCTAACCCGGAAATATTAAGATTCCACTCAATATTTTTTATCCGCAAAGAAAGTGTAATGCTTAATGTTTCACCTGCCGCATTTCACTTAAAACTTTTTGGCTCTTTTCGACACATCTAGCGATAGAAATCTTGGTTTCTATTATATTTTTGTCTGAATTTCAACACCGTAGTTAGAGCTTGGTGCATCTAACGATTATTACTTAGTTGAAAGTTATACTACTCAATTTTTTATTTTCTTTTGTGTGTGTGTGAAAATAAGTGTCACAGCAAAATGTTTATGTAAGTATGTTTGATTGTATGATTCAAAGTGCTTGAATGAGTTGTTCTCCTCTTTCCTTTTTTCAGATCTATAAATATTAACCAACATTTATCAGATTGTAATGATTTGCATTTGCCACCCATTTATGTACTCCAGATTAAATTTAATATGACTACTACTCAACAAGGGACGATGTAGCAGAAAAGGAATAGCATCATACAAAAGCCAAATTCCATATTAATGTAAACACAGTCCAATCTCGAAGCTTTAAACTAAAGACATCAAAATTGAAGCCATGATACGACTGAAAATAGATTCAGAGCAAAAATCGATAAAATTTTAGGAAGAACCTCATCTTGCTTCCTTGATCATACATTAGTAGGATATGGATGTCTCCTCTCACCAGTCCTTTTACATTAGTAAAATCTCATATTTTATTAAGTTAATTAAAAGTGTCCATTTTCTTTATAATGATTTTCGACTAAAAATGTGGTTATTAAGGTTGCTTGAAATTTGAATTTGCTTCTATGTTTTGAATCGTTTATTTACGTGGAGTAAATGACTAGAAGGAAACAATGATACTGTTACCATGTCAATTAATTTTTAAGTAAGTATTGTATACATTTAGACATAAATTGACTTCTAAAAGCTCGAGTGCTCCACCTCAATGGTTTGCCAACAAAAATTAGCTATTGTGAAAATTATATAAAAGTGAACAAAATTATAATTTTGCTTTAAAATGAAAAGTTGTCTATTGAAATTAACGTCTTGTATAATTTAACTAGTTGTGAGAAATTTGGAAGTTTCTATGATATGGTAAGTTAAAACCCTGTAACCATTATCACATTAACTCTAGCGGAGTTGTAATAATAAGTTTAGACATAAGGTAAAATCTAGTTAAATTGTAAATTTGTTAATAAAGAAATTTGTATTGAATTGATATAGGATTCTCCTTCTAAATGGTTTCACTCTCTTAGTAGATGTTTGTCGTAAGAAAGTTAAGATGAATTTAGTTAAGGGGAAAATAGTAATAATGCTAGCAAATGCAACACAAATATAAATAAATACACTGTGACACAAAGTGCATAACTAAAATTATAAAAAAAATTACATAATAAAATGTAAGTCACCATAAAAAAATAATCAATAAATGATATCAGAGCTTACAAAAATCAACATATTGTCAATTATTATAAAATTGAAATAATTTTCCTACATGTAAATATATGTTTAGTAAAAATACCACTATTGGAAATTTGAATAAAAGTTCTCATTGTATCTCCTTCTTCAAAAATATATACCTTGTACCATGCAGCTATATTTCATAAGCTTTACACACATTTGAAATTTGTGTGTTTTGTTTTAGTTGTCATCTTTGATATCCTTGATCTGGTCAGTAATGTTTGCACCTTCTTTGACTTCCATTTCCGAATCATGGATGTTTTGCTCGTTGTCCTTATCTTTGAAGTTATTGTCTTCATTAAGTATTTGTTTGTTATCTTCAATAGATTTGTTTTTTATGTTATCCTCTATACTACCCTCATTTTTTACACTAACTTCTGCATTTGATAATTTTTCATTGTTTGTTTGAGAATTCTCTTCATTGGCCTTAATTGTTGAGTTAGTAGTTGTAACATCTTTGTTGTCATTATCCAAGAGGTCAGTTTTATCATTATCAGATAAATCTATCATATCTGAAGTTTTTGTCCTCTCTACATGATCTTCAATTTCAACATTACTAGGTTTATTATCTTCATTTTGTGTTGTATTAACTGTATCACTCACTTCAACTTTATCTGATGAATTGGTCATATCTAAATTATTTGTATTCTTTTCACTGTTGTTCATATTATTTTCACCTCCTTCCCCTTCCCCATTCTTGTCAACTGTCTTTAAAATATTTTTATCCACAACCGTTACTTTAAAAGGTCCTAACTTAGCTTCAATATCTTTGACAATGAAGTTCAAAGATCTAACATCACGAGCCTCTGTTAAACGGTTGTTTGATGATGCCTATCACACAAAAACAAAAAAAATTAAATACTCATTATGATAAAATAAAAGTACAACACCATTTCAAAAATACCAGACAAAATAGTTGGTAACTAACCGTGAAAGTCAATAATAATAATAATTTTATGTTGTTGACATGTTAAACAATATCATAGTATTTTCTTTAATTATCCAACATAAAGTTAGTTCTTAAGGTTAAAAAAATATAATGTCTAATGTTTATCAAATGCTTACAATGAATGCATACATGGAATATATGACAAGACAAAATGTAAAATTTTATCCTAAACCAACTCGGTAAATAAATTTTCTAAATGATGACATTGTGAGCATTAGATTTTCAACATTCTATAAATGAAAATAATATCACAAGTTATAATATAACTTTTAAAATTGTGCTTCAACATTAATAAGTCAAAATATTAAAGCTAGTGCAATCATATCAACACCAATATTAATATTGTTCTATGGGTGCTCAATAGATAATGCAAAAACCTATTGCTTAATTTAAAATATAACAATGTAAATGTAAAAGATGATATTCATGTTTCTCTACCATCTTCTCTTTAACATTAGAAGTAAATTTCATTTAGAATATGAAAACATTTAAAATAAACAACAATACCATGCTTTCTTTTAAATTTTTCATTATGTAAACTAAATTCACGAGGGAAAAAAGTCAAATATTTTATATAAAAATATTATAGCAGAAGGCCATGCACCAATTATGTTGTAAATAATTAAATGTACTTTGTCAAAAACAATCTTTTAATAAGTATTTTTTAAAATGCTTCATTGTCCCAATCACATCCATATGGATAAAAATAAAAAATACTACTATAATTGATAGGAAGCATGCACAAATATATCGCAAATAATTAATATGCGTCAAGTAGAATATTTAATATTATTTAGGTTATGCCACTAGCTTATTTCAATGGAGATATGTCTCCAACCTACAACCAGTGATAAAATTTATAAACATGTATTGGATTATATCAATATTTGAAAATTAAAAACCTTAACATTAAAAACTTTAAATTTCTGAATATATAACAAAAAAGAAAATGTACGCGAATAAGAGTCAACTTTTAATATATTTTTTTCATTGATATGTTGTATTCATTCTATTTAATGACAATGACTTTCTTTTATTATACTCCTAATTATAAATGACACTAAATTCCTCTACGGTATACCTTGGTTTAAAGGACTTCAAAATGTTTTATTATTAATCATATCCATAGATAAACACATAATTTATAATGTAAATTGTTTTTACTCATCTTAATAATCATCTACATCTAGCAAAAGAATCACCAAAAGTCAAGAATCACCATCTTAATATAAATTTAGATGTAAATAATTTGCAAACATAATTGAAATTTGGTGAAATACAATTTTAGGCTCCTTTAGCTAATAGTTATTGTTTACTAACCTGTATAATTTGTTCCACTCGGTTGTTAAGATCATCTCCAGATGCTTCTTTGTAGATCCCTTTAAGGAAGTGCCACAAATGAGAATCAATATCATCTGAACGATGTTTTTCAATCATACATTGTGAAACGGCTGACCGACAACCAATAGCATAAAAAGGACAATTTACAACCTTCATTGGACAAACAGTTATACAATGTCTGTCCATCTCACGTCTCATAATGTTGGCAGAACACTTCTGTTCACATGAAATTATTTTGAAAGGGCAAGTTGAATCATGATCCTTCAAATGGGATGCACAAAATCTAGAATTGCATCCCTCATTTTCACATATTATAGATCTAAAATTGCAATTATCTATATGATTAGCAAGTTCTTCTACAGAATTAAAACTCATGTTGCAATGATATGAGTTTGCAAGGTCAACGTTTTTTAATAGAGTTTCTGCAATTTTTTCTCTCCTCTCAAGTGTCCAAAACCCATTAACTTCCATCTCTTGAACAAAATCTTCTATGTTATCTTCCCTCTTTTCACTCAATATCCATCCAGAAACCCGACTTAACAAATTCCTCTTTGAACTTGCAAAGTCATCAACTAAATTAGAAATGATATCATAAGGATGGTCTGATACTTCACCATCTGGATCACCTTCCAATATAACAGACTCGGCAACAAATGATTCACTTCTTTGGGTAAGATAATCTATCATCTCCTTCCTCAAATCAACAGCTACTGAACCTGCAGTTTTGAAGAGATCTCCTGTTGTGTTATCAACACAAGCACTAGCTAGACCTGGAAGGAACATTTGAGCCAACTTGTGAACTACTTCTGTATCACATAGATCACAATGCAACAAGGGGCCTCCTTGTTTCTCTTCTTCAAACTTCTCTGGTCCAAGGTCCACATCAATGGTAGGCATGTCCATGCTAGGTAATATCTACACATAAGAATTTTAAGGATGAATCATTATCATATATTGTTTAATATCCTTGACTTTTAAATTTGCCATTGTTTACAATCTAAGAAAGGATCACTGTTAACAAACTAAAGAAGATTATATGACTTAAATAAATTGGAATTTCATATATCATGGTTAATTATAATACCAAATGTCATAGATGAAATTACATTGGTACAGAAGGATTACCACAAAAGTTTTCACAACTCAATTTATAAAAATACAACCCAGTTGAGATATGTATCTGATTGCACAACAATGTAACTTTCATATACAAAATTTTGAATGTTCTAAAAGATATTACAATAAGAACAGAACATACCGACATAAGATGTTCAGATCTAAAATGTTAGGTTCTGATTGTGATTGTTTGAGTTCAATCTTGAAAGAACATTCAAATTTTTAGGTGATGAAATGTCAAAGACTCATTCCATTCCCTTGAATATCTATTATTTGTCTTAACCGTACACTTTTACTTTTACTATTTTTTATTTTTTAAAATTAGAAAATTTTGCATTCTTATCCAACCTTCAAAAATCCATAATTTTAAGTATTTTGACAAAAAAAATGTAATGTATAAGATATATATTTTAAACCTGTATAACATTATTAATTTTTATTAATCAAATTTATTTTAAATGCTATGCTAATATTATACATGGATGGGGCAATGATATAATATTGACGAAGTGATATATCATTAGAGGATAAAGTTTATAACATTATAAAAAATATAGGTACAAAATGTTTACTTTGTTTAGATTTTCAAACACAACTTCTCACTTATTAAATCATGTTAATGACATTTAAAATTATAGCTTAACTTTCTATGAAATATACTTTTATTCTTTATATTCATTTACAATAAAACAATGGTAGAACAATTATGAAAAGTTATTGTTAATTTTAAAGCTTTATCGAAATTGATAAAGAAGTATTTTTCTTATTTTTTGAAATAGAAATCAATTTAAGCTATAAAAGTATTTTGTGTTTCTTTTGTGAGAGTGTTACTTACTTAGTTGAGTTTTGGTAAGTGACATCTTCTTCTCTTATTTTCTTTGAGCACTAAGAAGAGTTTTAAGAGATCATTCAAGGGTCTTAGTCATCCATCTTACACTTGATAAGATAATCACCACTTTGTCTTACGTATATGTTGGGTCTATTAGTGTCTAAGTTCAAGAGGGGAGGGGTGAATTGAGCTTATAAAATTTTCGCAAGAACACACAATTTTTTAGTATTCCATAGGCAAAAAAAACAGATTGTTTTTACATGAAACAGATTGATTCTTCAGAGCAGTCTTGACACAATTTGAATTTGTTCAATGTAAAATTGTGATCAACAGAGAATTATAACAGAATCAGATCAGCTTAATATTG
>Ga0123342_1000973_pt1 | contig 48003 bp, 29 predicted proteins | sample Turbeawhitnodule_FD_89960 | JGI IMG/M metagenome (GOLD analysis project Ga0123342, IMG submission 89960) | Root nodule microbial communities of legume samples collected from Mexico - Turtle bean Mexico white nodule | ecosystem: Host-associated > Plants > Roots > Nodule | place: Mexico: Nepantla...
ATATTACAAATTGGGATATATAACAGTGAAGGAGGAGAGTTTAATTTATAACCCTCAAACCTCCTTCCCAAACAATGAACCCACCGATGTGGGACTTGGGATTAAGCCAAAATCAACAGATATCCCCTATTTGGATCAAGTGGTGTGTGCGGAAGTGTGAAGAAGGATATCCACATGAACAGTGACAATCATATTCCTCTTATATGCAAAAATTGTTGTGGAAAGACACGTCAGCATTGATAATTTTTTCAATTTACCTCAGATTTTGTTTTGACATGCTGAAGACAAAGGAAAAATAAACGGAACATAAAGATAAAATCATATTACAAAACAAAAATATTAAGTATATTTATAATAAAAATAAAATTATATAATCAATTATGAAAAATATATAATTTCTATAAATTATTTTTTTAAATATTATTATTATTTTAATATTTTTTTATATTTATATTATTATTATTTAATTTTAAATAAATATATTAATTAATTAATTATTTTTTTTAAATATAAGAATAAATTTATAATCTTAATATTTTATTAATTAAAAAAATTAAAATTTTAATCACACTCGTCACATAATTTACAAACTTATTATATTTATAAAAAAATTTCATGTTCAAATAATGATAAGAAACTAATGTTTTTTTTAAATAATTATTCATCGGTATTGAAAATAATTTACAAAATTTTAATTAACTTAAATTCACATAAAAATATTTCATATTTCATTATTTAAATATTTTTAAAAACAAGGATAAATTTATAAACTTACATTTTACACTTTTAAAAAAAATAAAAATTTTCTAACAACCATTCCATCAATCACAAACTTCCATAAACTTTCCTCAGAAATACATTTTAACATACCCCAATCCAAACAATCTCATTTTCTTCTCACATCCTCACACATTCACTCCCTCAACTCCTCACACATCCACTTCCCAATCAAAACACCTGATGAGCCTTGAAAAGAAGCTTGAGGAGGAGAGTGAACAAATGATGATGAGAAAACGATGGTACAAAAGTGGAGCAACAAAATTTACACCCCCAAAATGTTTAAACCTAAAATCCAAACCACCAAAATTTTCTCCATTTTCCAACACATATCGTAAGTCCCGCAAACCAATTAAAATATTATTATTTTTTGCCACATGCACGGTAGTATTCTAACACACCCAATTTTCGATTGTTCAACTAACATTTTTTATTTTGTCTTCTTTCATATCAAATTGTTAAAGAAGAATGAAGCAAAAACAAGTTTTGTTAATTTGTACATAAAACAATAAGATCGGAATTTTTTTCAATAAACTATATTACGAAATGGACTTTAAGTCTAACTCAACCCCATAAAACCGGTTCATAGGATTGAGGTTTGCACCACTTATATACAATGAAAGGCGTGGGACTATATATTATGGGTGGTTCGATAGCGGCCCAATAGGTCCAACAAATACTCGCTAGGATAAGTTCGAAATGGCTCTGATACCGGCTCATAGGATTGAGGTTTGCACCCACTTATATACCATGAAATACTTTAATCTCTCGTCGACGTGGGATCTCCAACAAACTAAATAATAAGTTTGTCTAAATCTCTTATTCAACTTAATTGATAAATATTTATATTTTAATTTTACTAAATATCGTAATAATATAGGACGCCAATTCTAAATAGAATTAATAATAAGAATCTAAACATAAGAATTTTAAGAAACTATTAGTCAGCATAATAATCTTTTAAGTACTCTTTTGAATATTTATTCGAAAATTATTTTGACTCTTGAGGTACTATATTATAAAAAATTCTAAGTTTAGGAATTCAAATAGTAATGATTTTATTTTGACTTCTAAAAAATTGACATGATTTTATGAATTTAATAGGATTGTATCAATAAGTATTTTTTTAGTCAAAGTTCAAAATTGGTATTTGAAATATAAGAATGTTATATAATAAGTTTTGATTAAAAAAATTTAAGTAAATAGTCTTTAGAAATCCATTTATTTGCATAAAAGTATTTTTTTTATCAAATATAAAAGAATTATGCTTATTTATGAAATATTACATATTTATAAAAGACTTATATACAAATATATATAGAGTTTTTTAAGAAGTCATTTATATAAAATTTTGATAAAAAAAAACTTACTCGTTTTTAAATACCAATTTATTTATTTTTTTTCTTGCACAAGCTCTTACACTTGTATAAGACCCTTCATAAATAACGAATTGGCTCATAAATAAACTGTAATTAACGTGTAACAACTAAAGTATAATGACCTGTATAATCAATTATACATTATCCACTTACGTAGGTTAAAAATACTTTGTTTAACATAAATAATTAATTATTCTATATAGTTTTCAAGAGAAATTATCAATTCAAACACACACTAAATATTAGTATTTCTTTTGATGGAAAACGAAAAAAAAAAATACTTAGGTCGTATCTAACGATGATTTTTATTGGAATTCTTAAAGAATGAAATCTGTTTTTAAGTATTTTCCGTCGTTTTGTAAAAAAGCACTTTTGTCGTTAGAGTTTCTTGATGTGGAAATTAAGTGCAAAATAAAATCTTATAGAGTTAGCTTTTTTTAAATAAGGTTGTATTTGAAATTTATTTTATTTTAAAATTACTTTTCAAAATGCAATTAAATAAGATTTGTGTTGGTGGAGATAGTAGCTTCAAAGTAGCGTGTGAAATAGATAGAGATAGGTTGAATAAGATTGAAAAAAATCTCTTCATTATTTGTTTCTTTAATAATCACAATTATGTTATGATGTATGTTTTCTCGTGGGATTTTGAAATGTCTTTAAGTTTTAATCATATAAATTGACTATGAAACTAAGATAAGATCTGAATCTTAATCATACTTAAATTATTTTTTAAAATTTTTCTAAATAATTTCAAATTTTAATAATATTATTAGATGAGAAATTAATTGCTAAGTAGAATGAAGCCGTTTTAAAATTTAGTTTCTAAATTAAAAAAGTAAAAATAAAAATAACTAAAATATTTTTTTCATTGTCATAATAAACTTACAAATATAAAGATAAAAAATATATAGTAGAATTCACATGAAGTTCTTGAGAATTTTATTATTGCAATGAAAATTGATAGGACTTTCTAAAAAAATTCCTTCTTCCTACCTTTGCACCCTCTTATTGTGGGATAGTTGTAGTTGCTTTTGCTTCTTTTTTTCATTTTATTTTTCAATAGTGTAAGAAACTCTGGATCCATTTAAAAATATCTTAAAAAGTCATAAATGAATTCTTGACCAGATGCTTTTCGGATGCAAGGAGAGAAAAGAAGAAATTTGTGTGTGAATCCTACTATAAAAGTTTCTATCTATGACAGCCAACAATTTACTTAGAAAATGGAGAAGAAAATTATGAAAATAAATTAATTGTTATTTTAACTCAATTAAATATAAAATAATTTGTTACAAGAGTAAACAAATATTTATGTCACATTTTATTCTTTTATTCTTTCAAATTTAAAAAAAAATATAAATGTAAATAATGCTTCTTGTAGATCAAGCCCATCAAATAGTTAGTTACATTAATTGTGTTTTTGGTGAGGAAAATAGGTTTCAATAAAGAGGTATATGATGGCAAGGATATGAAACTGTAGACATTTTTTTACAAACTTTTCTGGTTAAATGAAAACCCTAAATCCTTTTGAAATATAACAAACTAAGGATTGTGTATTTGCATTGCAATATACAAAGTGATTGAAAATTTATTAGAGTTTTTATTTATTTTTTTATGTTATTAAGTATTAGACTTTAAATTTAACTCAATCTTATAAAATTGACTTATAAGGTTAAGTTTATGTTCACTTATATGAAATATTTTTATCTTTAGTCGATGTAGGATTTTCAAGACACCTTTTTTTTCACTAGAATTGATTCTAAATGATTTTGGTATTATATTAAGAACTGGACTTTAAACCTAATTTAACCTTATTATAAAGTCAATTTTATAAGATTGAATTAGATTTAAAAGTTCACTTGTTAACTTATCTTAATTTGATTTTTTCTAAAAAAACATCATATATTTGAGACTTCTTACATATCACACATCAAAATGTCTATATTAATATTATTTTAAATAAGTGTAAAATTTGGAACATTCTCACTACTGAAGAAGTGTACATAATGAAAATTTTACCTAGATTTCTTATTACAAAATTGTTGTGGAAGAAGTTCCTATTAAGATTTTTATTTTTATTTTGTTTTTCTTCACGTCTTGTTGCATATCATTAAATTTAAATGAGACTATACTCACAACTTGCCATCCTATAATTCATGGCAAAATTGAATCTCCATCCTTAAACCTTTGACTATAAATAGATCATACGATCACATAAACATATAAACATCATTTTATAAAGTTTAGACTTTTATCCTCCAAGCTTTATATATAGTTATCTATTATATATAGGATTAATAAATTTCAATAGTCCAATATCACTCTATTAAAATATATATATATCATTATGTTAAAATGACATATAAAAAGAATTTGTATTTTTTCTTTTCATTTAATTTTTTAGATAAAAAAGGTAAAAATAATAAGGATATAAACATATTTGTTCACACTTTCTCTTTAACTTTACTAACTTGTATTAAATTTCATTGTCTAATGTTGAATTTCATTCTCTAGAACAAGCATGATGGATTACAAAATGTTTAGAGCGTCATATATACTAAACAATATAATCATTATTTTCAACAATTTTCATATATCATTTATACCATACATTACTTTTTATGAAATGAAATTGAAATAGTTAATTTTTTTTTTTAACTTAATAAATATTCATTCTTCAACTTTTTTTTGAATCATTTTTACTCTTAAAAACATGAAAGAGACATCTCTGAAGTAGATAAATGATTGTTTCACATGTTTGTTTCACCTTCTAACCTTAATTACCTATAAAATATTAACACCTTTGTATTTTGAAGTTTGATGGTCTCCAAAAACATTAACACATTGGTATATAAACCCTAAATCTTAAATATATATATATATATATATATATATATATATATAAAAAGTTATTGAAAACTCTACGTCGACTAGAGATTGAGACAATTCATTGTATATAAATGAATACAAAATCTCAACTCATTAGTCGGTTTTATAATATTCGGTTTTATAATATTGAGTTAGGGTTAAGTACACTTTTAATACTTCTTATTAAAAGTAAAATTTGAAACTGATTGATGAGGTAGCAATTTCCAAGTGGAAGACGTTCATGGCTGGCTATGGATGGTTTTCCAGCTATGAATAAAAATCCTCTTCTTCTTTTCTTTTTGCTTATATATTGGCAACACAAACAACAATTACCAAGTCAGCTTCAAATTCAATGTTCAGGACGGCTAAACACGAAAACATACAAGACTCTGTTTGACTAAAGACTTCGGAAACACCAGTATCAAATTTTAAATTAATTAACTATTATTACTATTATCAAAATAATTATATTCTTCATTTTTAACCGGGATTCAAAATCACTGTTTCTAGTTCATTCGTGTCAACAATTCACACCAACAATATTCTTAATTTCTAGTTTACTTAAGTGGTTCAAGGGCTTACGACAAATATGTGTGCAAACTAAATTGTATTACTAGTTTTGATGAAACTAACTAGTTTTAATATGGACGGGTGAATAAAATAATCAAAATTTCTGACTATTTTCTAAATCAAATGGTCATATATTGTAGACAATTGCGTGATTTCTAAGGTGGCCTTTTCATCTTTTGGAGAGAAACCAATCTGACTTGAAACAAATATTATTTTAGTCTTTCTCCACAGCTCACAATATCTACTGTTCTCAGAAAACATTTGTCATCTCCTCTTAACTTTCTTCATTTGGATCTTTCTAAGCTAGAACAATTATTAGTTTTTAAATTATTAATTAGTAGCTTCTAAACTATTTAAGAATTGTTAAAGAGATTCTTAAACTAAAATAATAATAGTTGAGTCCTTAATTGTGTACTTTTCTTACCAATTAAACTCTCAGAATATTTAAAACTGCTACAAAATATTATTTTCTGTCAGTTTCACTGTCAGAAACTAATCTATCTAGACTACAAAGGACGTTTCCAAATTCTACATGTAAAAGCTACATTCTGAGAAGTTCCTTTGGCAGAATAACTTTTTTTTCTTACATTTCAATAAAAAAAAAAAACTTCTGTTTTGAGACTAAAATCATTGTTTCTTTTCACTTGGAGAAAAAACATGGTACAAGTTTATAAATTTATAATGAAGTTGTTTGATAGTAACATGCATTGCAAGTTTGTGAGACAAGATTTGAATCTAACGTAGGCCGAAAGCCAGAAGCCAAAATGCAAGTTGTGTTGAATATATATATACTTGACCCAGTAGTTTTTGAAGCCTTAAGCTATTTTGTCCTTTGCAACAACTCAAGCTGTAAAACATATTCAGGAAGTTACATTCTCATTACATGCCACTTTCATTAAATAATAATAAGATGAAAGCAGGCCTTTCTATGTGCCACATTCAACTTCAACATATATAAAACCACCCATCTGCTTTTGTTGACCATCTCTTTTCCTATCTACACACTATACTTCATATTCATATTCTTACATATTTCTTCAGAGTTGAAAATAATCAAATGGAATCTGATCATGATCACCAAGCAGCAATATCTGAAAATCCCTCTGATGGGGAGGACCAAGGTGCAACTCACGTGACATCCAGGTCCTACGAGTGCAACTTCTGCAAGAGGGGCTTCTCCAATGCACAAGCACTGGGGGGACACATGAACATCCACAGGAAAGACAAAGCCAAGCTCAAGCAACAACAATCTTCAAATCAAACTCAAGTTCAACCATCTTTGGACAAGGTTGTCCCTCCACAGGATCAGACCAAGTCTGGTGAAGAACGCAACGCACCAAAATGGAATTGGAATGTGTCTCAAGAAGAACATGTACTCTCTTCTGGAGCCACTCACACAAGGCAGCTTCCACTCTTTGAAGAATCACCAATTAGCAGTGAAACACTAAACCCACAAGGTCAAAATACCACTGAAGGAGCTTTGTTATCTACCCGAGATTCATCATTGGAGTTAGACCTTGAACTCAGACTGGGACCTGAACCACAGGATTCATCAGCAGAAACGGGTACAAGAAATTTTTTTTGAGTTCGATCCTCGTCACGTTATTGTTTGTAGATTTCCACGAACCCCTTTTTTTTCTTGGTGAAAAGAGTTCATAAACTGTGTGATTTTGTTCTCGCAAGTTTACTCTTTGAATTGATTTTGAGCATTTCTTGTAATTTATACATGGTTGTAAAATTTACTAGTTTTATACAACATTTTCTGCTTTCTCTGCAAAAAAAAAATATATGTGAACTGCTTTTGATTAGTTTTGTTCTGGGTACAATTTTTTGAGTCTTGAACTAAATTCATTGCACCACATTCCAAATATTGCCTCAAACCCTATATACATCTATTCTATTCATATTCGACTCAGTCCACACAGATAAGCAGAAATTGATATCCCTTTGCCTTTGCCTGATGCATGAAAATTATGGTTTTCTAATTAATATGATGTTGGTAATTAAGGAGTTAAAACATGCATATCATCGCTAACCACAGAACAAATTAAATGTGTATATTTTGTTTAATACAAGATTTTATTCTCGATTAGAACCAAGTGATGAACTAGCCTTGTTCTCATCAACCACATAGTGAATCGATAAGAACAAGGCCATTTACTTGCTCTACTGTACAGTGTCTTATATATTTATTTATATATATATATATATATTAAATTCTCTCCATTGACATTTCAATCATGATGCTTAGTTAATCTACCATTTTAATTTTTCTTCATCCATAGTCTCTATTGGTTTCAATTTTTCCGATAACTCATTTTAAGCTTGTTAACATAGTAAAACATAAGTAATCTTTTGTAACATTCAGTTTAACAAGTTTCTCCATTATCTTTATGATTCCAGAAGTGCTAAACTTTTCGTTCTCTGCATATAGCTAACAATTGTCATCACTTTTCTTTGTGATTTGCGTAATAGTAGGATCTGTCTTAGTGAGCACATTTTGTTTGAGAATATTATTTTAGACCTGCATAAAGAAATAGTTTACCTAGTGATCACTTGAGACAATTATTTTAGAGACATCAACCTTGTTCCTATTTTAGGGACATCCCAAATAACTTTACCTCAACGTCCAGCTTTTAGTTACTATATAAGCACCTCAAACACTACATAAACGCAATTAGCTTGTCTCCTCACATCAACATATGATTATTAACTTGATTACACTAAATAGAAACCAATATATGATAAAGAGATGGAATTGATTAATTGCTTATAAAAAAGAAAGGGAATTCATGTAAACCTATTCAACTAGATGATATCCTACAAGTGCAATGCAGTTTAGGTTGTACAATGCTTCGGAGTTGGTAAATTTAGGGTTGAAGAATATTTGGATAACGATGATTAGTGAGTTTTGGCGTCATAAGAATAAGATTATTTTTAAATGAGGAGCTTTGGACTTTTCTGAGATATTTTTTCTGACCCAATTGAAGGTTTGGTCTTGAATTACATATAAGTTTCTTTCGGCTTGCTTTTCTTTCTCTGATTGGTGTTTCGATCCTCTAGTATGTCTTTGCTTGCTTTAGTTTTGTGATGGAGTTCATTTTTTGTCAGAATTAGTATTTTTAATAATTTTTTGGAAGGTATTAAGTGGTCAAATCATTCCTTTTTTTTTTATAAGGATTGAATCACCCTGAAATGATTCATATGTATATAATTTTTATTGTTGATAAAAAAAATAAAAAAAATTCACAACATAATGAAGTCTTTCGAATAGCATTTGTACGAAGGACTCACATCTCAAGTATATAGAAAAGTACTTATTTTCTATTTTTTTTCATCAAATGCAGACATTTTTACTTTGGAGTTTTTATAGGTATTGTAATATGAGATGATCATTGGTTGAGTTTTGTTGAAGATCGATCATCATCATTCACGTGTTTCACTTCACAACAATACATATGAATCCTTAACACCTTTCTACTATGAAGTTGGCAATCTGTTACGGTCTCGTGTAATGGCTGATAAAGAAAATATCATCTAATGTCTTACAGACAAAATTATAGTGGGAGTTGGGGGTAATCTCTTTCATTTTTTCATATATAGAATATTATATAACATACTAATATTAAGCCTGATAAAAAAATACTAATATTAAAGATTTGAATTGAATTTGAAAATTAAACAATGGTATTTAAATTTTATTTTTTGATAAAATACATAATATTATTTTTTATCTTCTTTATTATTGAGAAGACAATATGTTTTTTACATAAATGTTCTATTTTTTTGTACCTCTTAAAACATTGAGATAATAATAATTTTCTTAATTTTAAAACAAAATAGTAGTCTTTTCTTTTATTATATAATTTTATCACGAATGATATATGGATTAATTTAATTTCATATATATATATATATGTGTGTGTATATATATATATATATTATAAAGAAAGAAAATTTATCATAATGACATTTTAAGAATGTATATAACTAATTATATATGTTCTTTCCACAAACTTTGTGTTTGTTTCCTGAAATAGAAAGGAGTGAATGTATTATTTAGTATAATTATTTATTTTTCTTACAGGTTAATATTCAATTTAATATAATATTTTTTTGGAAAAAATTAATTTGGTTTAAAAAAATTTAAAAATATTCTATTTAATGCTTTATGTTAAGTTTTCACCAAATTGTTGACGAGGTGACCCAAGAACGGTATTGGTCTGCATACATAGGGGCGCTGTGACTATAGTCTTGGGTCTCCATTAGATCTTCACCCTCTTCTTGCTGTAAAGGTCCTCAACCACCTTCTTGATGTGTCTTTTGGCTCTTGATATGGAAGCTACAACGAGCCGGTGACGGTGGAGGATCCGGCGATGAAGGAACCAGTCACAGTTGCAGCTCCGCAGGCTACTTCGTTACCCAATGTGGAGGTCTATGGGCCTTCCTTGAGCTCGGTTCCTAAGTCAGTTGTGAGGAAGGTTTGGAATATTTTGAGTTTGCATTCAAAAGGGATATGCATTACCAATCTTTGCGCTGAGTTGGTGAAAAGTGATGTCCGTTTGGATAGGAATTTGTATTGACATAAAAAGTTTTCCTGCTTTCTGTTGTCGTTGCCATGGGTAGATCTTCGGACTAGTGGTGATGGTCATTTTAGTGTACATTTGGTTCCTTTGGAATCCATGGAACCATGTGAGAACAGCTCTTTGGAATCAACAATTTCTGGTGTTAAGAATGAGGTGAAAGGATGTGCAGCGGCTCCAAAGCTAAATGGTGAGGATAAAGGTAAGGTTAGGGATGTTGATGGGAAATTGTCAATTGCTTCCGTCTTTGAAATGAGTATGGCAAACGATTTAAAATCAGTACAACCAAGGACTTCAGAAGGGAGACTTGTTGAGGAAAATGAGTTGTGGCAACTGTGACCGATTCCTTCGTCGCCGGATCCTCCACCGTCACCGACTCCTTGTAGCTTCCATACCAAGAGCCAAAAGGCCCATCAGGAGGTTGAGGACCTTCCCAGCAAGAAGAAGTTGGGTGAAGAATTAATGGAGACACATGGCACGTGTGCAAACCAATATCAGCGTCACGTCATCAATCTTAACATTCTTGGTGAAAACTTAACTCCAAAGATCAAATTGATTTTTGTTAAAACCATTATATTATATTAAATTGAATATTTACTCTACTTAAATTAAAAAGAAAAAGAAAATATATATACTTAAAATGAAAAAATATTCTCATCAAACTACAAAATTGAGAAGATTTGAAGAGAAAGTTAAACGGTATGGTCCATTAGGTTAAACATAATAGATTATATATTTAATATTTTATTAAAATTTATCTTAATAAGATAAATAATTAAAATAAATATATTTAAATAATAAATAAGATAAAATTTATCACCATAAGTATATTCAACTAGATGGCGTGTTACACAACAATTAATCCCTTTTAACATTTTTCTCCTAAAAGACAACAATTAAACTAACATTTTTTCCCTAAAAATATTTTTTATGAAGGATAATATAGTACGTAGATAATTACAAATTTTTTAATTTTTTTTTATAACATTGTATAATCATTATATAGTATCATTTGAAATTTGTTAAGAGATATTATTCTCGTTATTCATGTCCTGTGTTATAGAAATATTTATGAATCTTTAACACCTTTTTAATATGAAATTTTGTAGTCTATTAAGATTTGAGATGATACAAGAATAATATATAGATAATCATTCCTAACTTAATGGTTTCCTCATTTGCTAACTTTAATAGTAGAATTTTTGAATGTGATAGGATTACCTCTTTTGAAGATCTCATATTCAATATTCATTACTTATATGTTTTACCTCACAATAACACCTATTAGTAGCTTTTTAATTTGAAGTTGTGGTAGCAAACTCGCATCCTAACACATTATAATCACTCAATCTCAAACATTTTTTTCATATATTAATTCAACATTAAAATTTTACAAATATCATTAAACAATTATCTTTTTTTATCAACAAAGAATTGAATAAATAAAATGGAACATTTCAGAGATGAAAATAAGATCAATTTATAATATATAAGTGAGAATAATCGTCATCTTACAAGTCAGTTTTATAAGGATGAGTTAGACTTAAACTTACTTCTTAATATGATATCAAAATTTATCCTAACAAAATTTAATAAATCTATCATGTCACCCAATTTACAATATATAAGTGAGGACACTCATCTTACAAGCCGGTGTTGTGAGAATAAATTAAACTTAAACTTACTTTTTAATACTAATTAATCACAATAATTTATCAATAAAGTATGAGATAAATTATTCAAACTAATTAACTAATAAGTTAAAAAATAAGAATCATGGTAAAGTAACTTTTTGAAAAAATGAAAAGAAAAATAAGAGTGTCATTAAATAATAAAGTTGTGATAAAAATATTTTAAAATTTAAAAAATACATAAAATGACCTTTGAAAGAGTACAAGTCGATCTCATAACATTTTAATATTATTGTCAGATTATTGATTGACTTGTATGATAGTCTTTTCGTTTGTACTCAAGATTATTGTCAAGTTTGATTTTTTTTTCATTTGAAGTCGAGACTCTTCTACAACATTTTTTTTTAATTTCTTTTTTTCTTTTCTTTCATTATTCCTTATTTCTTATTTTCAGCCGTTGATGAGAAAGTTCTGTTACTCTAGAATACATGTTTTTTATTGAACTATTTATATTTATTCTCCAAGTTGATATCATTAAATATTGAAATTACGATAAAAATACCTTAAACTTTTAAAATTACATAAAATGACCTTTGAAATGTTACATGAAAAACAAGTCAACCTCGTAACATTTTAATATTATTATTTCGCTTGTACTCAAGGTTAATGAAAAACTATATATTGTTAGGTTATTTATAATTTTTATAATAGTAATTTCACTTCTTACTCGAGAGTACAAACTTTTTGTTAGACTATTTATGTTTGTATATTCTAGCTTGAGGTTATGTAGTATTGAATTGTTTGACTTGTGTAATAATTTTAATACTAACATGATACTAATCATATAACATCTACACCTTATATACTACAAGAAAAATAGAATTATTATACTAATTAAGCTAATTAAGGATGAATCAAAGCTATTAGCAAGACTACAGTAGTTCCTACTTTTAGGTATAACTATATAATATAATAATTAAAAGAATCAATCAAAGATTGCAGACCCTTAATTAAGAAAACTTAATTGCAATCTAAAGACAACAACAATAAATAGAAGAGACAAAACCAAGAAAATGGCGAACATTCAATACTCTTAACATAAGTGAACTATGATAGGTTCATCACTTATGCTTAATCCGAGGGGTTTGTGTTCTTTTAGATTATAAACCATCCATTATGGTAGCATTAATACCAATGTGGTATTTTGTCCTACACACCAAGAGAAGTTTAGAATATCTGTTCCATTAGATTATTAACCCTCCAGTATGGAATACCAATGTGGTATTTGGTCTTATACACCAATAGAAGTTTAGAATATTTGAGATTACATGTCTAGGATTACTTCTACAACAGAAGAGATTTATGATTCACCGATAAATGTTAGTTAACAACGAATGAGAGACATTATTAAAATTGAGGAGATAAAACCAAGGAAATGACAAATACTAAGTGATCTAGCGCTAGGATCTCATAAGGTTTTGGTTATAACAGAAAAATGAGATTGAAATGATAATTTTGGTTATAACAGAAGAGATAACTCTATTCTAGCATGAAAGTTAATGTGGTCCTAAACGCAACTTTTTCTTACCTCTGTTTAGAAATAATTCGAGACCAAAATCTCGTTGTACATCTCAAAATTTGGTCAAACATGCTAACTTGAAGATAAAATCAATTTTGCCCCCTTTGAATTATGATTTGAGATAACTACAGTCTAAACATGCACAAGTTGTTAATGAAGCAAGAGAGAATAGATAGAAGATAAGGGAAAACCCTTTTATTGTTTTCCCCGAGACCAGGGTTCTGAACCAGTAAACTACATAGATATCCTGCTTCAAAATGTAGAACTTTACAAGACAATCAATACACATGCAACCAAATTATCTACGTCAACAAATACTCAAACAACACAGTTTTATGCCGTGCAAGATAATATGTTCCACTTCCTCTAGTCGTCATCAACATAGATAGTCTCCTGTTTGAACAGGCCACCAAATACATTTCTCACCTCCTTAGCTGTCTCTGCCTTCTTCGGTTTTTCTGGTTTACTAGCAGCTCTTCTCGGAGGAGTTTGTTTAACCACGGCTTTGTTTGGCGCGAGGTTCCGAGCCTTGGCCTGTCCCCTTACTGTGGCTAGCTGAACCTTTGGTTTCTCATCCTCCTCAGGCTTTTGGATTGAAGTAGTAATCTGTGAGCTCAACTTTTCCCAGGAAAACCCTGCACCAAAGCCTTTTGCCTTGTTCAAGAGGTTTTCCACCGAGGCTCCAGCTGCCTCTGCCTTCTCTTGAGCCTCTTGCGCCAGACTACCAGCCCGTGCTTCTTGCTGCGAAAGCTTTTTCACCTCTTGTTCCAACTTCTTTGCTGATTCAGCAGCTTCACTGGCCTTTTCAGCAGCCACTCTTGCCTCCTCCTCTGCCTTCGCTTTTTCCTGCAATTCAGAATAGGCTTTCCTTCTTCCATCCTCGGGAATAGGACTGCAAAGGAACTCATAAATCAGATAGAAAGACCTACTGATCCTCCTCAGAAGGAACCAACTAAAATATCATTGTTCTGCTACAGATGAAAAAGAGACACAACTAGCTATACATCAACTGTTTTACCTAAAAAGTTCATCCACACGCTTCAAAGGGGCATTCGGATCCGAGTACACTTTCACAACCTATTAGATTGAGAGAGAGGTGTATTGGACAACGGAAAGCTTCAAAGAGTTCTTGTTCTCGTAATCATAATTCGCACATTATTAAAGATTGTGATGAAATTACGATCACAACTTAATTGCACTTTAAAAACTGTTTAATATATTCAATGTCTTGAAAACATTAAAATCATTCGATGCCTTCTTTATTTGATGAAAGAAGGAGTAGTATAAAGATTTTATAAGAAATTCCAGCAAACACTAGATGCATAATCCGTAAAAGAATACCTTGTTTTCTGCTACCTCAGTATTGGCGAAGACATCAGCCACCAACGATGCAATCTTGGACTTGGCTACCTAGATCATTTTCTAAAAATCTATTATCCTCAGGTATGGGGAGAAAACGGTGGGGAAAAAAGAAAACAATATCATTCATCGCATACATTACATTACTTTATAGTCGTTCGCACTAGTGGTTTCTTCGCCCAAGACGACCACATTGTAGGAACTCTCGGGTGTGAAATCATCGGTCAAACTTGTCTTGATGAAGGTGTATTTGACGTCAGTTTCAATAACTTTCTGCAGGAACTCTTGTATGCTCAAGGATTGAGACCGGGAGAAGAGATTGTTGAAGAAGGAGGAGAGACCATCCAGTACATTGTAGGTGGAGGCCCCGGCGCTGCTCTCGTCGTAGATGACAGCCACGTGGCTCACTCCTGCCAACTGTGCTGCCTGAACCACTTGCAATGCGTCTGATGCAGACACCTCTGCTGCTGGACCGTTCTCTGCGGAACCAATGGTGACAACCACTTTGCTGGCATTGCCTATGGCTTTGGCTATTGAATCAGCATCGTCAAAGCTTGATTGCACAGCGTTCAGACGCTTTGCCTGCTCATTTGATATAATCTGTGTATTTACCATGCACGCATTAGTTTCCCAAATACACTCCAAATCGAAATTTCATAGAGTAATGATACGCAATTTGGTATAATATTTATGTTTTTTATTTCTCCTCATCGCCCATTTTCTACTTATCTATTAACCAGAAAGATTTTTCCTTTCATAAAAGGTCAACACATGTCCCATTGTGTGCTCTGTAATACTAGTGATTTCTCCAGAGTTTTAGAACTTTCGTAAACCATGAAATTAGAATTAGTACGCTTTCTTGCCACATCACATCCATCTCATTAAGTAATCTTAATATTTTTTTAAATATGTATTTCAATCTAAATATCTTATTTGCAAATTGCATTTTTTATTAGTATAAGTTTACATGGTACTGACCAATTTTTGTGTGTCTGATAGCAACAGAATTTTTGACGTGATGTTCTAAAAAACCGTCAACAATCACCATATTTTAAGATGATGTTGTAGATCATGTCACAAATCTCGATTTCAAGGTGATTTGTAAAATGACGAAGTTGATCATATTCTTCTTCTAAGAGTAGAACTACTTATGACAAAGAAATATGTAATTTAGTAGAAAAAAAGTTTGGTAACTGATCCTTGAGACGGTCAGAATTTGAAAATTTGAAATAGGCAATTAAAATTTGAAGTGGTGAGTGATGAAGAGGGTTAACCTTGTATTGAGCAGCAAGACGAGCCAATTCCTGTGCAGAGGCGAGTTCGGGGACTCCAGCTCGTACACTAAAACCTTCCCTAAGCAGCGTTTGTGCAATGCGAATACCAGACTGGCCTGTAGCGCCAGCAACAAAGACTGTGGAAGGATCCTTGCGCCTTGGATTTCCAAATGAAAAGCCTGGCGAAGAATTGTTGGTTGGAAGTGGGATCAAGGAAGTGACATCAGGTATCTTTCCAAAGTCCAAACGAAAGGGGTTGGAATTGGAAGAGGTATCTTTATCTTCAGGAGAAGAATCATCTTTGGGTTTGCCTAGCCCAAATGATGGGAATGATCCGGACTTCTTGGCAAAGACTCTGAGCCTTGGATTCCGAAGGGTCAACCTTGAATGGGGCGTTGTGGCTAAGAGGGATGAATTGGACGTAAGAGTGGGAGTCATGGATGGATTTCCAAGGTCACCCTCACCTTCAATAGGAGGGAGTATAAGTCTTTTGGATTCTCTACTTCTACCTCTACCTCCTCACCCTTTGAATCATTGCTTTTTCTTTCTTTCAATTATCTCAATGGGAGAGGCAACCGGAATCTAGCCAATTGCCTCCAGCCACGTACTCATACTTTATCCCTTTGCGGAAATATCCAACACCAGACGTTCCAGTAGCACAGAAAATGACGTTCCTTTTTAACACATGAATCGAAAATCGTATCCCCTCTAGCACTGTTTTCGTCCATTAATGCAGCACTGTGCTAGTTACGGAATTATTTTACGCTGAAAATTATGGATAAGGGACAGTGTCCCAACCCAATATAAGGTAGGAAAAGCTTTCATATGTAAACAACTATCGGCTAAAAAAATGGTTTCGAAATTTGTTTTTTCTTTTGTGAACCATTTACATATTACAGACACGTGAATATAGTAAGTTTCGAACAAAATATTGTATGAAGGACTTCACAATTAGTAAGTGCAAAGAAATATGCGTGAGCTTGGGATATAACTAGTTACTTAGGCATAAAGTGAATAGCATAACAAATTTTATTTAAACACCACGATAAACAACATCTAATTGTTGCACTTTGATTTACTTGACTCTGATGTGTATGATAGAGGTAGTGAAAGCATCTCTCCATGGGGCGTGCGTTGAGCTACCGTCACCAGACTAGCCAGATTTGGTAGGGGAAATACGTTAACTCTTCAGTAAAAAGCTTAATATTGAGTATAGTTTAATACCAGTATGCTTCTACGGTTATTTAGTAATTACTCGTAGCCCGAGTAAATTCATATAAACTCCAAATACATGCCATTTAAAACGTTAACCCAAAACCAGTTCTTGTTTACTCGCTCCCTCTTTCTTCAGAACAATAATAATTTCATAATGATGAAATAAGTATTAAACAGTAATTATATTCTGCAAAACTAAAGATTTCTACTTAAAACATATATACCGAATAAAAAATAATTGTATATCTCCAAAAAGATCGCGTTAATACATTTTCAAACACTAGAAAAATTATCTATCACAATACACGGTTAATCAAAACATCGTCTACAATTTAAATGCTACGTAACAAAAATGACCCACTGTTGATCGTTTTTTTTTAACTCCTATTTTCTAGAAACTTCTATTACAATTATTTGACAAGTATTTTTAAAACTAGTCCTTCAAAAAAATAGGCCAGAAAATGCTTTCACAACTATCTACAATATTTTTTAAAAAAAGTTGCATTAACATACCAAAACCTATTTTTAAAATTAGCATACGTGATTCTCGTCATGTGCTCATAACATTCATGCAACACGAGACAACGAGCGTTGGAAGTTTACACAAGCAAAATAGGTTTATGCATTGAAACCAAGGTAAACTGGAAACAAGCACTCGTATCATAACGTAAAAATAAACAAGGCGTTAACGTTGCAACGAAGCGGAGAAATCAAAAGCAAATTAACTCCCTACACGAAGCAACCATAAGACCCACTAGACTGGAATGCTTTTAAAGATATCGCCAACTTATTGCACACAACCACAGGTAAACGACCACACATTTGTACAACAAAGCATACAGCTACATCAACCTCAATGGACCCAACAAATACATCAAGGAAGAATTCCGGGAAACAGCCCAGGAACAACTCCTGAGATGCAAACGTTAATCATGAAAAATATACAGCGGTAAAGAACCGCCTATGTTATATACAACAGATTCACCTATGAAGCTCTTCTAGAACTAGAAAATTGGCTAAAAGAATGAATACTTCACCTGAATTGAAGTTCAAAATAAAGATCTGCACATGGTCTTCTCACCAGGTCATCTAGAGTTGACATAAAATTCATCTACCAATTGACCAGAAAGCTAATTTAGTATAAACCTCATTAATAATATTACCAAGACCTTCAGGATTAATCTGGTCTAAATAGGAAACTAGTCAACATTACTGAGCACATCAATGCCATAGGGATAAATCAAGAAACAAACGTGGAACAAACCAAAAAACAATAGAAGATAGAACCAAGATGCACCACCCAAAAAACATGAAATTCCCAACTAAGGGGAGACAAATATTACCAGTAAATATAGGGCAATGTCTGCATAGAGTTGTACTCAACAGATTTGCTCAGTAAGCGTCATTTATCCATTTCCGCTGCCAGCATTGAAGATAGATAACATCAAACAGTTACCAAAAAATAAACAAACATAACATTTGTAAAGGGTTCTTAAACAAGCTAAGATATTTCTCAAGTTTTTAAAGCATAAAACAACTTAAAAACTCAGAAGTGATGCATTTAATTATTCATGCCCCTCTTTGCTTTGAGGGATTCAAGAGCCTTGTTCCGTAATTCAATCTCAAGCTTCTTTTGCTCAGTTGGTGTCTCTTCACCGTCATCACTTTGATGATAATCTCGTTCAGCTTCCTCATCGTCTGAACTATTGTTTGTTTTACTCTTCAGCTTCAGCTTCTCTGCACGCCGTTCCTCCCTTCTGCGACGCCTCTCTTCCCGTCTTTTACGCTTATCCTCCTTCCGCAACTTCTTCTCCTCCTTTCTCCTCTTCTTAGCCTCTTTCCTGTCCTCTATATCAGAATCATAACTATAATCCTCATCAGAAGACGCATATCTTTTCTCAGACCTTTTATGCTTTCTCCTGTCCTTTCCCTCTCGTCTATGTTTACCACTTTCCTCAGAAATAGAATCATGTGATGCACTCTGATTGACACGATCATCTCTTCCGACTAAATCTGGAGTGGCTTCGGATTTGTGGTGACGATCACTACTTTTTGCATTGTTTGAACGGGATTGGTCATTGTCATCTGACTTTTTAATATCTACAGCATAAGATTCACGAGTCTTCTCCCTGGAAAAAGTTTCCTTGTTCACTGATGGCTTTTGTTGAGAAGGAAATTCATTGCCTTTTCCAGAAGACTTATCCCTGCCAAAGGAGTTTACCATTATCAGATATGCATGCAGTGTAGAAGCATTCGAATAGTTAGAACAGCTGCAGTAAGCCAACCATATTACCGTTTTATCTCCCGGCCTTTCTTACTCCAATCATTGTTTTGTTCAGAAGCTGGATGACCAGCAACCCTTTCAGGAGAGAACTCATCCTCATGACCATATTTTGCAGGTGAACCTTTTCTCTTACTAGCTGGGGAGTGTTTTAATATCTTTTGTGATGAGTTCATTTTAGGATCTCTCCTTTCTCTAACAAAAAAAATGCAAAGAAAATGAGAGAAAAGAAAAATAAATGAAAAACATTAAACAAATCTATAATAGTAACTTGTATTCAGTGTTATTGATATCAGATAATGGAAAATATCAACGACACCAAAAGCCCTTTATGAAAAACTATCAAAAGCCATAACTGAGTTATGGTGGAAGCACTGCAATAAAAAAGCAATAAAATATATACATATTGGAAATTATTTTTTTTTAAAAAAACAGAAATATGTTTGTAATGCTAAAAATAATGAAAGACAACCATATAATCAAATATTATCATGTCCAGAAATCCAAATAACAAAATCAAATTAAAACATTAGCAAATTCAAGCTCTAAACATAAAGTAACAACAAAATATAAGATAAATGTCAGAAATTTCTAATTATGTGTTGGATGTTCTTAATTTGCCTTGTTCAGTTGCCATTGCGGTTGCTAGAAAATAGGTGATTAAATGTTTCAGATATCTAGAGAATAATTATTGAGTGGAAAAGAAGACAAATAATTTAGAGAGGGTGGGTGGCACTAAAAAACAGAGAATATAAAAGGGAAAAAAAAAGGTGACTGTTGAGGCAGGACAATGATAGCAGGAGACCGGTGGTGGGACAATGACAGTGCTGTAGTGGGACGACAGGCTTTGGGTCGGGGTCGGGGTCGGGGAGGAGGGGTGTGCGTGATAAATGTACTCATTTGGTTTTGGGGGTCCGAGTTGTAAGGCCCAACTTTTGTTTTAAAAAAATGCTATTGGGCTGACCTAATATGAACTAGCCAGAAAACAGAAACAGAAGAAAGAAAAATTGGGGTTTTAAGTGCATTAAATCAGGTCGGTTCCTGCTGTCCCAAGGCTTCTTCGGCATGGTTTGCGATTCACCATAGCTTCTCAGAACCGCTACTCTGTGATGGCCAACACAGACTCTATGAGCCACCGTGCAAAACCTGATTTGGCACCACCATGTTGTGACAACCGGCAATAAGTCCAGCACCAGCAGAATAAAGTCCACCACAAAATTTGCCATGGCTGTTTATGAATAACACTACTTGTGTTCCTAAAATAATTAAACCAACTAGCTAAACAGTTATCTAAATCAATATCAAACCTGGAATAGTACGCTTCTTCTGCTTCATCTCTAGTCTTTGGGCTTTCATGGCTAGGTTTCTGGGTTCTTTGTTTCTTTACAGGACTCAAGCTTCTTTTACTGGCTAACTTTTCTCTTTGTTTCATAGGGCTCCCATGAGGACTAAGCATTTGCAAAGGGCAAAAAGTAAGTGTGCATAAACATTTCAAACAGTGGTGAGATAAGAATATAGCTTGAAGTCAAGAAAAACTACCTTCTACCTTCACTGCTGGTCTCACTCCTTGCTTCTTCAGATACAGAACGATTTGGAGAGTTCTCAGGAGTGGACATTGACTCTTGTGATTTATAGTTTGAAGTTTTGCCTCTTCGTACAGACCCCACAGGACTAGATATGTTCCTGAATATTTTATAAATTTAAATGCAGAACAAAGCATGTCCAAACTATCACAACTTAGTTTTGGAGTCCCAGACAAGATGTGGGGTCATTATAAAATTCCTAAGTTGAAACTTGAAACCTACTTCAAAATTGAATAACCAATTATGTATTTGAAATATGTCTTTTAAAACACTTTAACATTATCAAATTAATAAATTCAAGAACGTCAGAGACAAAAACAGACAGCAATATTACACAAGCACTTCTTAAATGTCACTATACCTGACTCTCCTTATAGAAGACTGCAAGGGACTTCTTTGTTGTCTTTGAGAATTTTTCCTATTTGGAGAGATTGATACATGTCGTATTGGAGACTGAGAACTCCATTCATCTCGAGGAGACCTCTGGGGAGAGATACTGGGAGATCTATTCTTGCTAGGTACAGGTGACCTATGTCGCAATGGGGATGGAGAGTGTGGAGGAGTTCTACTACCATACCTTCTTCGTATGGGAGAGGAAGATTGCATGGGAGATTCTAATCTATTTCGTGCACTAGTTGGTGGAATTCGACGCACTGGAGAAGGTGACCTATGCTGAATGATAGGAGACCTTCGTCGCCTAGGTGAAGGTGATCTCCGTAGTCCAAGAGGTGATGGTGATCTATGCCTATGGCCTGGTGATCTTCGTAGTCCAAGTGGAGATGGGGATCTATGTCTGTGCCCTGGGGAAGGTGATCTATGACGACGACCAAGAGACGGTGATCTGCGTCGTCGCACCAGAGGAGATCTATGTCTTCTCATAGGAGAAGGAGATCTGCGTCGTCGCACTGGTGAAGGTGACCAACGTCGTCGCATGGGAGAAGGTGATCTTCGCCTTCGCATGGGAGAAGGTGATCTTCGTCGTCGCACGGGAGAAGGTGATCTTTGTCGTCGCATAGGAGAAGGTGATCTTTGTCGTCGCGCGGGAGAAGGTGACCTCCGTCGTCGAAAAGGTGAACTTCTACGGACTGGAGAATGCATTCTACGTCGTATAGGAGAAGGAGATCTATAACTTGAGCGAGATCTGGATCTTCTCCTCAAATAAAGTGGCCTCCTATGAGGAGAACGTCGTGGTGAATGCCTGTGAGGAGAAATAGATCGTCTTCGTGGAGAATGGTGAATCTTTTCAGATGAAAGAGAGCGTCCTCGAGCTACAGGAGATCTAGATATACTCTTTGACCTGTGCCTACCACTAAACAATAGACACCCATTAATACAAAATGACAAATCTAAATTAAAATAAAATGCACAGTATTATACTTATTAGAAGACTAAAGGGGTGGGGAATGAAATAAGATCCAATAGCTGGCCAAGTTGCATTTAATTAAGCATCAAATTTGGATACCCGGAATATAAAAGCATACCCTGAATAACTTCGGGAATTTGAAAATGATTTGCTCATTGACCTTGAGGGTGAGCCTCTGCATGAAATAGCAAATACCACATATTGGCAGCCTTCCAATTCAATACAAAAATGAAAAATGTATTTAAAAAATAGTTTTTAATAGTGTTACCGATGAGGTGAAGTAGAAACTGCAGGTGAATGTGGGGACCTAGAAAGCCTATAATAGAGTAACAGCCAATTAGTACTTAAGAATTCAACTTTAAAGATTGAAGGAGGGAGACAGTCATGTTCATGTAGATTCTCTACACTCACACCAACCAAACACTCAATAACAGAGTAAAACTTCAGGAAAAAGTTGAAAATATATGTGCTTGGCATGATTGACATCACTTCATAAACTTTAAAGATGTAATTCCAACCACATCAAACGTAATATTCAAATATAAATTTCACAAATATAAACTAATATTCATAATGCCAGAAGTTTCAATAAATTTATGTAGATTACAAACTTACGTAGATTACATTGCGATTTATTTTAATTAAAACAGGCAAATTTTTTAGGGTTGCCAACTGTCATGATAAAATATGAGCTCTAAAAGGATATAGCTTAGGATTTAAGAATGCCATTTTAAGTTTGTTGGCCTGTTAGACGAGTTTATACTATAAACAGACCTCTTATCAATATGGCGATGAACACCTTATATCTCCGCTTGGGCATATTCATGCAAGGGTTTTAGGTCATAATATAACATAATAATTCAGTGACTGTAAGAAGCTAAAAAAATTAGTTTATATTCTGAAGCCTAACCCACAGGGGAACCATTAAAAAGTAAAACAAATACCATAACATGTAATTATTAAAAGAAAGAAAAAAACAATCCATTTCACCTGCTCCTTGCCCTGACACCATTCCTCTTGTCAGGTTCCTTCCCATCCCGGTCAAATCCTGAATCCTTCGACTTTGAATTTGGAGCTGATGCACTATCATTATCCTTGGAATCAAATCCACCGTCCTACAGTAGTTTGAGGTAAAGGACATGAACCCAAATAATTGCAGAAGCTAGCTGAACGCCATGGAAACACAAATGAAAGTTAAAACCAAAATCAAAGCTCTATAAAATGTAACTCCAGCATGTACAGAGTAGTATTACCATTTTCTTAAACCTCTCTTCCATAATTTCTCTACCTTCCTTATCCTTTTTCCTCTGAATTTCACTGGTTATCCGATCATTTTCAGCCTAAAACATCCACAAGAAAAACCCTTAATTTCAGAAACCCCGAAGAGTAAAGAGAAAAGGTATTTTGGGACAAAATGAATGGCGCATTGAGCCTCAGTAGCACCTTCTTCTTCAAAAGTTCTTCCTCCTTGGCATCCAAGAACTGCTGAGGAACACCACTGGCATTTTTCTGTGCACTGAGAAGAAGTGTCCAAAGTTCTTTCATGAACTTTCCAGTGTTTTTTTCCATAAATCCAGTAATTTGTATTTGAACTTCCTTCCCGTTCACCTCCTGCATTATAATGAATAGAATGTAACCAAATGGTGAAAAAATAAAGCAATATGGCAAAACGTTAGCAAAAAACCAAGACAACAAAAAATGCATGACTATATGTTTATTACTCATAGTTCAATTTAGGGAGGAGTAAGACTTCGAAATCACAACCTAAAAGCAAATAGATGTTAGGTAAATAAATATAATATAATTATCAACAAACACGCATTGTGAGGGGGGAAACAAATTACAAAGGTGAAAACGCTTTTTCATCTATAAAATTAAAAACATGAAATTACCTTAACATCCAGAAGACTGTGTATGAAGTTAATAAGCACTTCATCCTCGAAACCAAGAAGCTCGGTCACCCTTCTGGTGACCCAAGGCTTAATTACTTCCATATTCACCTTCGTCATGTCCACCTACAAACAATGCATCAAGCATATCTGAATTCGAAACAAAAAGAAGCAGAAAGAAAGGAAGTGACTACTAACTAGCGCAAACTATATTTATCAAGTTGACAAAAACAATAACCCTCGTCGTCCCCAAACAGTAAAGGCGTTTCAACAAACCCTACAAAATACGGATAAAATCTAATCAAGAAAACAGACCAGATGCTCCAATTCCGGAGCAAACTTCTGTGATTTCATCAGCTTCGCTTGCTTGTTCGAAAAACGAGTGTCCTGGTCGGCAGATGTGCCCTGAATACAAAATTCAACAAACCTAAGAATCACGCTGCAATTAAGGTAGCAAATAATGGAAGAACAGAGAAGATCTGAGAAATGTTGAGGTAAGTTAGGTGGATTCAACAGGGGAAAGAGTTAATTGCAAGCTCAAAGGCGCTGGTGTACTAACTCGAAAGAAACCGCCCGACATCTTCGGATGCCAATCTTTTCCGAACGGGGAGAAAGTGTGTGACGGAGACTGCGAGCGAAAACCCACACGCGGAGGAAGGTGGATTCGGAGCAGAAGTTAGGTTTAAACTATGGGAGGCGCCGATACAGCGATATAAATAGGAGACAGAAGATGGAGAGGTTCTGATTCTGAACACTGGTTGAGAAGAGAAGAGAAGAAGAGAACCAAGTTCCAGCGTTCGAGCGCAGACTCGCTATGCTTTCCCGTAGAACTGTGTTGCGTTTCAGAACCTACTGGAAGCGTGCCCTAATTGCACTGACCCAATTACAAAATCATCCTTCCACTGTGTAATTACAGTTCCACCCATCGGTGTATTGTTGCCCTTATACAGGTGCGGATAGATAATTAATTAATTGATTAAATAGAGATGAAGAAATTTGTCTTAATTTCCACACATATATTATATTATCAATATAAATTTATAATTTTTTTAATAAATATGAATATATATATAAGATGATATAAAAAAAATTAAGTATTTATTAATATATTTTGATTGAAACATAGTTAACATAGTAGTTAAATAATGTCATCCAAAATTATAACCTATATTTCTATATAGATATGTTATATAGAAGATGGTGCATGAAAAAATAAAAATAAAAATAGTGAAAGGATCGCATTCACATGTTTATGTTTTATTCTTCATTTTCAGCTACTCTTTCTTTCTTCATTCAAACACACTTTCTAACCACAAACTCTCCCACCTTGTTGTCCATTGTCCATCTTAGGATAATGTTCTATTTTCACACTTTTGTTTACAGTCCACCTAAAGACAGACACAGAATATAAAATAAAAATCACATCACATTCAAAGTATAATACCATTTGATTTATATTACAAAATCAAATTGTGTAATGTAATGGGGATGAAAAATTATTTTATGTTTCCATTTACATACACTCAATTCTCACTCTTAACGCATTACACAATTTGATTTTGTAGTCTAAATAAATGGTAATATATTTTAACTATAATACTTTTGTGAAATATGTTTTTAAAAGCATAGATATAAAGTTATTAAACTATAAGATATTTAGAGTTTGGGGTTTAGGGGTGTCAAGTCTAGTCAACCAGTCAAATACTAAATTTATTATGAAAAACATAAGCATTGTAATGTTTGTATTTAAACAAAATTGTTGTAATATCTACATTTATTTACATAATTATTGTTGGAGATCTCATATCGACTAGAAATAAGAATATTTTATTCTATATAAGTGGGTGCAAACCTCACTTCATGAGCTCGTTTTATAAGGTTGAGTTAAACTTAAAGTCCACTTCTTAATAATTATCACAGTTAAGCACCATCACACTACCATTATAGAAATATAAACTTTAGTAGACTCTTTTAAATTTTCTTATTTGCGTGAGTCACGTAATTTATAACTAGCAGAAACATAGACATTGTCGCGCTTATATATCCACATTTTTTTATCATTTATATATAAGTATGTTTAATACTAAAAATTGAATAAATGATGTCACTATTCGCACACTTGTATTGTTAGTATAAATTTATAGTTTGTTTAAATAAGTACAAATACACATGAGATGACACACAAAAATTCTAAGTGCACTTACTAATATATTGTGATCGAAATATAGTCAACATAATAGTTATTATGGTAAATTTACAAATATCATGTAAAATTATAACATATATATTATTTATGTTATAGATAAAATGGTTCATGAAAAAACAATGAATGATTGTTACAAAATAAATAATGAAAGAATCTCATTTAGATATTCATGTTTTGTTCTTCATTTCCAACTTCTCTTTCTTTCTTCATTCAAACACTCCCACATTGTTGTCCAACTTTGTAGTGTTCTATTTTTCCACTTTTGTTTACAATTCACATTAAACACAATCATTAAAAAACATGAAACAAAAATCAAATCATATTCAAAGTATACTACCATTTGATTTAGATTTCAAAATCAAATTTTATAATGTATTAGGGGATGAAAATTGAGTCTATATTTCCATTGATATTTGTCATTGCAACAGTTATATACACTCAGTTCACTCTTAACACATTACACAATTTGATTTTGAGGTCTAACTAAATGGCAACATATTTTAACTATTATACTTCTGTCAGTTTTTTTAAAACATAGATTTAAAGTTACCAAACTGACTGTGTCTGTGTCTATTTTTATTATTAATAATTTGTTTCTATTTACTTATCATGCATAATAGGGTGTGATAAATTTTTCTGAATATTTAAGACGCATAACTCAATTTAATTATAATATCTAGACTAATAATTGATTCATCTATGTATATAATTATTTATTTTATATGCTACAAAGCACTCACAATAGAAGAAATAAATTTATGCCTATACACATTTTTACCTATATATATAATTAAAAATAATTACATATGCATGTAATGTAAGTAGATTTAAAAATCAATCCTTACTTATGTTTGTGCTGGTAAAAAACTATGAACAATAACACCTATGTCTATTTTATATAAGTAAAATTTCAAAAGAACATTTACCTATAAATATTTAAATAGTATAAGTTTATTAAGATTATTGAATAATATAATAAATCATGTTACAATTCATTTTCTACGTGAATCATACAACCATAATTATATCTTACATGAATAAATTATAATAACAATCAATTATTGAAATAATCTCTAAAATCAATTCATCTCAATCGAACAATCCGAGATATACTTGTTCATCCTCTCATCTTAAACATTATCTACTTTTATATTATAAAATACTATTTAAAAAATGACATTTGCACTTTTCTAACTTTCTTAATTTTAAATTTTATTATTCATCTTTACTTTTAAGTGTATTTTATACATTAATTCCATTATTAATTATGGAATATGTCAACCATCTTGAACTATCTTGCTGGTCACGCATCATATTCTCAATTGTTTAAGCTTTTAAGTCTATCATATTTTCAATTCTAGATATAAAATTTTAATAATTTTAAATATAGAGATAATTAAAAATAATCCTATATCACACCTAAAATATATCCATTTAATTATAATATAATTTACATAATTAAAAATATTTATGCATTATAAGTTTAATCATGCAGTAACTTTTGAAACCAGTGAAAGTTAATTGTTCTTGAAGATGAAAAAGCTGGAACTAACTCTGCAATTGATTTTTTGGTTTCTTCACTCTATCGGTGAATTTGGAACACAAGCTTCCAAAGTGAATGATTATTTGAAAAATATCTTGGTACACTGATCGTGCTCCATATATCACTTCACGCTTCATACCCTTACTCTTTCTTCTTCTAGCTGCTCGCATGGCGTCAACTACTCTCTCCAACTTCGGACTCTCCCTGTTCAACCCACTGCACCATCAACGGAAAAAGAGGCCAAAATCTCTCCTCTCATCTTCTCGCACCAATCCACGCCTTGTTTCTTCCATTAATGATCATTTGGCGCTTACACGTGTCACACATCCACTTCTCCAGTGTCATTCTACTCCCAAGCGCAGATTCCACGTGAGGACTCCCCCAAAAATTTCATCAAAGTTTGATGCTTTTACTCTAATTTGGCTAAATATTCATATGGGCAGGTTGGAGTGCAGAGAGAGTATTCTGATGGGGAAGGCTCTGAGTCGCTTGTTTCTGACGCAACATACCAAGAGGAATTCTCTTGGTCTTCTGTAATTCTTCCGTATGTTTTCTGTCACTGTTTCTACAAAGGAGAGGAGTGACGGTTTGGAGGGAAAAGTGAAAATTTGTCTCTCTATGAATGTGCGGACGAGAAAAGCAACCTATATATCAATTCTACTCAAATGATCAATAGTTTATAATTTTAAAATGTATAATAAGCTGGTTTCATGCTCCAATTAATCAGAATTTTATTTCACAATTTAGGTTTCTGTTCCCTGCATTGGGTGGCTTATTATTTGGTTATGATATTGGTGCCACCTCAGGCGCTACAATCTCACTGCAGGTAGTTTTGTTATTCAGTGTCTTTAAATTACAGCTTAGTTCTATTTCAGTAAACTTTTATATATGCATTTCTAGAAGAAGATAAGAAAGTAAAATACATTGAACTTCTTCACATGTTAAAATCAACTTTTGTATCTTAGCTTTAGTAAAAGTTAATTGAAAAGTTTTAAGTTGATTTTAGCTTTTTGCGAAAATCACAACTCGTTTTACTTTCTCATTTTTTTCTTTAAGTGTTTATAGAAATTTTTATTCAAACAGGATTAAATTTATCTCTTTCTACTCTCAGTGCAGAAATGTAATCAATAATTTTTCATTTTGTTGATTTGGATCCACAGTCAGCCGACCTTAGCGGAATAACATGGTTCAATCTTTCTGCCATTCAGCTTGGACTAGTGGTATGATTTCAGCATTGAAATTCGAGAACTTATTGCAATTTCATGGAAAATTTATTGTCATCAATACATTAGAACCTAATTGCTGCCATGAAAATAGGTTAGTGGTTCCCTATACGGGGCTCTTCTTGGTTCACTTCTTGCGTATGGCATAGCTGATTTCCTTGGTAAGAGCTTTTACTAATTATATTATCCCACAACTGAATCTTCTTTAGATTGTTCTTATTGAATCTATTAAGTCTACTAAAACACCAGGGAGGAAGCGACAACTCATTGCTGCAGCACTGTTGTATGTATTTGGTGGTGTGGTTACTGCCAATGCACCAGAACTTGGTGTTCTCTTAGCAGGAAGGCTGCTTTATGGACTTGGTATAGGTTTGGTAGGGTACTTTGACCAGTAATAGTTTTTGCAATGTGGATGATTCTTGCACCATCTTACAAATGAATTTATTACAGGCCATGCATGGGGCTCCTTTGTATATTGCAGAGACTTGTCCATCACAAATCCGTGGTACCCTAGTATCATTAAAAGAACTCTTCATTGTCCTGGGGATTCTGGTATTGCATTGTCTTTTATGTCTCTTATCAACTAAAGAATTTACTGTGGTGGGAGGGAACTGATCTTTTATGTTATGCAGTTGGGTTATTTTGTAGGAAGCTTTCTGATTGATTCAGTTGGGGGATGGCGGTTCATGTATGGATTTAGTGCTCCAGTTGCTGTTTTAATGGGGCTTGGAATGTGGACTCTCCCCCCTTCTCCACGTTGGTTGCTTCTCAGAGCAGTGCAAGGAAAAGGTTCTTTTCAAGATTTGAAGGAAAAGGCCATTATTTCCCTGAGCAAACTAAGGGGTCGACCACCTGGTGACAAAGAATCTGAGAGGCAAATAGAAGATACCCTTCTCTCATTGAAGTCTGCCTATGGACAACAGGAATCAGAGGGGAATTTCTTAGAGGTGTTTCAGGGTCCCAATCTGAAAGCTTTCATAATTGGTGGAGGACTAGTCTTATTTCAGCAGGTAGGTCAACTTTGGTGCAACAAGTCTCTTCATACTGAAGGAAATGCAGTGAAATTTCTCTGTTTTTTGTCTGATTAGTCACCTTATTACAATAGATAACAGGTCAACCAAGTGTTCTGTATTATGCAGGCCAAATTCTTCAGGTACATAATCCTTATACTCATTTCTTCTTGCTGTGTTTTGACTGAAATCACGTTCTTTTCCATCTGGCTCACTTCATATTATATTTTGTCATTAATAACCAGAGTGCTGGATTTTCTGCTGCATCTGATGCTACAAAAGTTTCAGTTGTTATTGGCTTTTTCAAGGTATACCTATTTAGATTTGTCCTACCGAGGATTAGGGATCACTTTGTGACACTGATGATAGTTTTTGTGACTGATGAGCGTGTAGTTACTAATGACTTGGGTTGCTGTCCTAAAAGTTGATGATTTGGGGAGAAGGCCTCTGCTGATTGGAGGTGTCAGTGGCATTGTAGGAATTCCATCTCATATTAAACTAAAAGATTCCTAATATACTGCAACTTGTTGTATGCAAATGGTTATTTTGTTTTCTTTAATTTCTGCAGGCCCTCTCTTTAGTTCTCCTTTCTGCTTATTATAAATTTCTTGGAGGGTTCCCACTTGTTGCTGTTGGAGCTTTACTTCTTTATGTTGGTTGCTACCAGGTAAATGTCTCCTGGCCAGCTTTTGTCATTGATCCTGCTGCTTTCATTATCATATTCAACCTGGAGATGACCTTCTTCTGCAGTATTAATTAATTTTAGCTATACATTTTGGATACTAGGACGAACATAGGTTAACATGCATTCAGAGACCTCTGCTTCCAGAAAAATCTCCTGGCCACAAATAAAAATTCTGATTTATTGCTATTGTTTATGAGATCAATTGGATTGATCCAAATACTGTGGTTATTTATGTCAAATTGCATTTGCATTGCAGATATCATTTGGGCCGATAAGTTGGTTAATGGTATCAGAGATCTTCCCAATTCGCACTAGAGGAAAGGGGATTAGTCTGGCTGTTCTTACCAACTTTGCTTCAAATGCTGTAGTCACTTTTGCATTCTCTCCATTAAAGGTTTTAGATTCTTTACTTTTGTTTTATACTTCTATTCAGGTTAAATTTATCATTTTAGTATGAGTGCTCTTGTAGTTTATAATCCGCACTGATGTCTGCTGCAGGAGCTTCTAGGAGCAGAAAATCTTTTTCTCCTTTTTGGGGCTATTGCTATTCTATCACTTCTGTTCGTTATCTTTTCTGTCCCAGAGACAAAAGGCTTGAGTTTAGAAGATATAGAATCCAAAATCTTGAAATGACAGCTAATCTATCTTTTTATGTGAATGCTGTATATTTTGGTGAGTCTCTCACCTTGTGTATGTGTGGAATTTGATAGCCATGACAGCGTTTTCAGTAGCCAAGATACTCAAATCATGGTTTTAGTATTCATGATTCAATTGCCACGAGGTTTTCCATGCTAATGGAGGACCTATAACTCGGCACTAATCTTTTCAAGACATTACCACAGTGCTAATGCGCTACATCTGTTGTTTCTTACGGTTTCCGTCAGTATGACTCCCCTCTTTCTTAGTGATGCTATCAGTGTTTATCACTAATTTTATTCTAAAAATTGACTGACAAAATTTATCAATACTTCCTAATCTTCTGATGACGAACTTGTATTTCTTCTAATTTTGGAGGTCAAGTTTGATTCGGGAATTATTTTGAAAAGATAAATCTAGTGTGGCTTTGTTTCTTGATTTGCTTGTGTAATGCTGCTACAGTTTTGATGCTAACTTGCTCTAACACATATGAATAGGATTCAGAACATATACACACCTTATTTTTTATTTTTCATGGCTAACATTTGGTGCGATTTCCACACGGGTTGGACTATTTGGTGGATATCATTTCATTCGAAAAAATATACCGTGGAAAACTCCTTATCTAACCTTAAATTTCTATTTTCACATGCATGCTTTTTCATTTAAGCTTGAGTAGCAATAGGTTCTATTTGCATACGTAAAATTAAAATTAAGCAAATATTTTGACGTTATGGTTGTTGCAGTGAATGCAAAAGCTGTCCAACAAAATTAAAAAAAAAAACTAGATAGTCATTTAGGGGGAAAAAGGTAAAGAAGGTGAAAGGAAGTTTTAATCCATTGCATTTGAATATACGTGTACCCTAATGAGTCATAGTTAAAATTCACAGAAACAAGTATTCAAATTCGCAAAAATAGTAATTAAACAAATACTAGTACTGGTGAAGTGAGTATGAAAAGGTGAATACTTTTCTTATTCATCATCATAAGAATGCTCTGTGGCAAAAATGAAACTGATTGTATGATATGTAAGATAATACATATGTACAACACAATTTATTACATACAAATTAAATTTACAAATATACTGAAATTACACACGATTGTCGGGTACATATACATGCATACATACGTAAAAACGTTGAACACAAAAATGTGTCGGAAATACGTTATGGAGGCTTTGGCTTTCAATTTGTCTGAAGAATTCGGCCATGGTTTTCTTCCTGGGCCACTGTATACTCTGCATTTTTAGAACAACAGAGACCAAAGCGTATGATATTAGAAAATTGCATGAAGAGGAGATAAATAAGTAATGGGCTGCTATTGCTATGTTACCTTGCTGGGCGTTGTAAGATACAGGGATTTGAGATAAAGTGCGAGAAACACCGGTAGATGCTGGCATTTGAGACGAAGCACGAGAAGCATTGGAAGATGATGGCATTTGAGAAGAAGCGCGAGAAGCGTTGGTAGATACTGGGCTTTGAGGTGACATACGAGCAGTACTGGTAGTAGTAGCCGCAGTAGTTTCGTCTGCATATTTTGCAGGCTGCTCAGTTCGGAGCAAAGAAGTGACAGCTTCTCTCACCTTCTCCATCACGCCTGCATCACCAGGAGTTCTCCTAGGACTCATTGCTTCAGATATCACCTGAGACAGCGCCTTCTCATCTTCCCCCGGCTCCAATTTGGTCAACAAGTACTCTTTCATGGACACACCCTTATCCCATATCTGCGCGGTGGGGCTTGTGCTCTTCGCACTCAGTGGGGTAGCAGGTGATGGTGCTGGAGTCACTGGAGCTGATGTAGTTCGCGGAGTGGTTGTAGGAAACTGGGAAGTTACTCTTACAGGGGGAGTACGAGGAGCAGAATAGGACAAAGAAGTGTTGCGAATTGTTTTTGGTGCAACTGTTGATGTTGGTAATGATGATGATGATAATGGTGATGATGATGAAGAAGGATGATCATGAAGCTCTGAGGGTTTGGACACAGTAAGACCTTGAAATTTGGAGGTTACATGGGCGGCATCTGGTTTTTCAACTTGAACTGCTGACAGTTTAGGGGCTACTGTTTCAGTGGTTGTCTTGATTGGACCGGAAGGAGTACTAGTATTTCTTCTAGTGTTAATATTAATATTAGAAGCAGGGGTGGCATATGAAGTGGTGGTTGCTATTGTTGCTGCAGGTTGTGTTGTTCTCTTGGATAAGGAACGGGTTAGTGACTTTTCATGATCTTGTTCGACTACATGTTTGTCACTGCTTGATATAACATGCTTCTCAGGGATCACATAATTTGCTCTTGGACTTATAAGCGGCTTTGCATTTGCTTTGTACCCTATAGGTGCCTTCTCTGATTCGTACACTGAGATGTTAACAATGAGACAACAATTTTAGATTTTTAAGGATTTTAGGAAGAAAAGACAAACGTTTGTGAAAAATAATGAATGAGGGGTGTTGTATGAAGATGTATATTATTACTAGGAGCTCCGAGAAATTCAGCATCTTCTTCTACTGCATCAGCTTCTGCGGCAGTAGCAGATGAGGGACTACTGAGGCTCCCGTCCTCATGCTTTTTCTTGCTGAGGCTGTGGCGTAGCTTCTTGGCCTTCTCCTTGACTTTGGTGAGAACTGATTTCTTCTGATTCTGGGAATGGTCGTCTTCTGAGTCATGAGACCTCAACCTTTGGAAGAAAGGGGAGTTTGGGGAAGACAAGTTGGAGGAGGGAGAGGTTGGTGACTGCCTACTAGACTTGGAGGACTCCCCTGATATCAACTTCAAAATAAGAATCAGATTGTTCCATCTCTCATATTCAATGCAAACCATAAATAGTAAACAAAACACTTTGATTTCATAGTAAATATTTTCATACCATAACACCACAAACTTAACAAATATGCCATATATCACATTCTGATATTGAGTGAATGTGTAAAATGAGTTATACCTCGGAGGAGTTGTTCCATGGTGTGGATGGTAGGTGGAGCTTTTGTAGTTTCAACCTGTCTCTGAGGGCGTTCGAGTTGAGCCATTTATCTCTTCACAATTTGTCTCAACCTTGGAGTAACTCTGCTTTTATATTTTGCTGTATCGGTGGACAATAAGAGGCAGAGATTTAACACAGAAATGAACCGTGCTCATGCAATTACTTCCGAAGTTCATGCACTACAAAATGTTTAATACCCCAAAAACACACCATTGAGTTCCACCAGTGGATTCTCTTTCTACTGAACCTCACAAATAAGCACTTCCTAAATTAGTAATTTGATCAGGCAAGGACGAGAAAAACTATTGAATCTCTTCCACTCTTACGGTAGATCCATCAACAAACACTACATATCAGTTAAATATTTCAAACTCATAACGATGATAATGCATCTTCATATTTATTTTAAAAGTTGACAATATAAATAAATTATTTGTTATGATTAGTTAAATAAATGATGAAATATAGAATATAAGAAAATCTATACAATATAGAAAGGAAAGATAGGATTTGATTATTTATAATCTATTGACGAAAAAATTATTTTGTATTCTACTCTAATTAAAAGAGAATAACTATCAAAATTTTCTATATATGAATAGGAAATTTATGTAAGGTGTGACAAAAATACTACATATAAACATTTGGTTAAAATTAAATATGAAAATGACCGAGAGAATATTAGTATTATTGTTCTCGTTTATCAGTTTTTTGAATTTGGTTTGCAAGTTTTTACTTCTTTTATGTTCCATTTAAAATCTCAAGTAATTTGTACTTTACAATTTGTTTCCCTTTTCTCTTAGACTTAACTCTTGCACTTTACATTTTTTTTTATGTTTTATTTACTTTTATAATCACCATTTTTCTTTATTTCATCAAATTTTCTTTTATGTTAACTTCACTTCCAAAAAATTTACCTTAAAATTTTCTTTTATATGTATGTTTATCTTAAAAATCAAACATCTAAAAAAATTTAAAAATAGTGTTGCCAGAACTATTTAATTGATTTTTGCAATTTTTAACGTTATCTAATAAGTTTCATAAAATATTTGATTTACTTCATTTGGAAACTTTTTGAAAGTTACTGGTTTGAAATAAAAAATTCACAAATTAATTACTTCTATTGAATGATAACTTCTATTACACTCCTATACTAAAATTCATCCAAAATAATAGTTTGAATTTTTTCTCCTTTGTTTTGTAAAAATATAATTATAATACTTTATAAAATTGTACTTTCAGGTGTTTCCACATTTTATGATTTCCAAAACTAATATTTTGAAAGTATTTTTTAAAATTGGTACAGAAAAAATTGATAAATTTTATGGAGGGTAATTGGGTAGAAAGAAAAGTTTGTGAGAAATTCATAGAAAGGGAAGAAACTTGATTTGGAGTGATAGAGAGAATAAAAGAAGAACTCATAAGTGGTGAATATTTGAGGGCAATTTAAGGTTGGGTTTATATTTTTGCAGATTTCTCAAAAGAAGAAGAAGAAGAAGAACACATTCTGGTATTTATTTCAGTTACTGCTATGCTATGCATGGTCTCCTCAGAAGCCCAACATTGCTCAGGATTACCACCACAAATGGCATCATCAACAGTCGTTTTTTTGGATCAGAACACCAAAGATTTGCTGAACTCATTGATGTATACGCTCGCGATCGAGCGTTGCACCTTGGCAAGAAGCTTCACGCGAGCTTAATCACCAAAGGTTTCTCTCGTTTCAACGTAATTGCTTCTAACCTCGTAGCCTTCTATGTGTCCTGTGGCCAACTCTCCCACGCGCGAAAACTGTTCGACAAAATTCCCACAACAAATGTTCGCCGCTGGATCGCCCTCATTGGCACGTGCGCTCGCTGCGGCTTCTGCAATCTCGCGCTCGCAGTGTTCGCTGAGATGCAAGCCGTTCAAGGGCTTACGCCAAACTATGTATTCGTCATCCCCAGCGTTCTCAAAGCTTGCGGTCATGTTGGGGATCGAATCACGGGAGAGAAAATGCATGGCTTGATTTTGAAGTGTTCGTTCGAACTTGATTCTTTTGTGTCCAGTGCTTTGATCGTTATGTACTCGAAGTGTGCGAAAGTTGAGGACGCGCGCAAGGTGTTTGATGGGATGGTTGTGAAAGACACGGTGGCTCTAAATGCTGTTGTTACTGGGTATGTTCAACAGGGTGCTGCAAATGAGGCACTGAGTTTGGTGGAAAGTATGAAGTTGATGGGTTTGAAGTCAAATGTGGTGACTTGGAACTCTTTGATATCTGGGTTTTCACAGAAGGGTGACCAAGGAATGGTGTCTGAGATTTTTAGGTCGATGATTGCAGATGGGTTGGAGCCTGATGTGGTATCATGGACTTCTGTTATATCTGGTTTGGTGCAGAACTTTCGGAATAACGAGGCATTTGATGCGTTTAAGCAAATGTTGAGTCACGGGTTCTGCCCAACTTCAGCCACTATAAGCACCCTTTTGCCTGCTTGTGCTACTGCAGCAAGAGTTAAAATTGGGAGAGAGATTCATGGCTACGCTCTGGTAACTGGGGTGGAGGGAGATATATATGTAAGGAGTGCTCTTGTTGACATGTATGCAAAATGTGGGTTCATTTCTGAAGCAAAGAATTTGTTTAGTAGGATGGCTGAGAAGAACACCGTTACTTGGAACTCCATCATTTTTGGTTTTGCGAATCATGGGTATTGCAAGGAAGCCATTGAGCTCTTCAATCAGATGGAGAAGGAAGGGGTAGCCAAGTTGGATCATTTAACTTTCACGGCAGCCCTCACTGCATGCAGTCATGTTGGAGACATTGAACTTGGACAGAACCTGTTCAAGATTATGCATGAAAAACATGGTATTGAGCCACGGCTGGAGCATTATGCGTGCATGGTGGATCTTCTTGGTCGAGCAGGGAAACTCGATGAAGCTTATTGCATGATAAAGACAATGCCTATTGAACCTGATTTGTTTGTGTGGGGTGCATTACTAGCTGGATGTAGAAATCACGGACATGTGGAGCTTGCGGAGGTGGCTGCTCTGCATTTGAAGGAATTAGAGCCCGAGAGTGCTGCAAACCGTCTTCTGTTGTCTAGCCTATATGCTGATGCAGGCAAATGGGGAAAGGCTGAGAAGATCAAGAAAAGGATGAAGAAGGGAAAACTCAGAAAACTTCAAGGTTTGAGTTGGATAAGTAATTTATAACATTATAGGTTGGAAGAGGCCATAGGTTTTGCTTCATGAAGAGAATGGTGCACCTAAAGATATGATTTTGGATTTATCGTTTTGTGCTCCTCTGAGGCATTTCCATAACATGATCCATTGGGCCTAAGCAATATGTTGTCCAGATAACTGCATCCTTTTTAGATATTCAATACGATGGAAGGAAAAGGAGAGGAGTAGCAGTACCATTTCATTCTAGATAGATATTTTGAAAGGAATAGATAGCTCCATGAATACCTTACAGAAAAAGGTGTTGAAACGGAAGTGTCATTCCACTCTTTCATCGTTTAGGCATTTTCCATTTTAGAATGATAGTAAAAAAAGGGGATGAAAACAACTGAAATGAAGTTAAGTATGGATAGAGGTAGTTATTTCCATTTTATTATAAAAAAATATATTAAAATAATTGTACTCTAAATTTATTGACTTTTATAATAAATATTTTCATTGACTGTAATTTTTTAAACTAGTAATATGGAAATATTAAACTCCAAAAATATTCAAATATGAAATGGTAACTTCATTATATTTCATTTAATTTCATATCATTTTCATTTCATTAGTGAACATTTAATAGGGAGGACAGGAATATTGACAGGATTTCAGTCCCTTTTTAAAATGCTAAATATTAGCATATAGAATACCGGTGAAACATGTGAAATATTTCTCTTAAAGAGTGATTAAAAAATATGTTGCTCTCAGGTTATTTGGGCAACACATGGCACAAGTTCTTCTATTGCATATCACATACTTGCAATGGAGTGAAGGAGCAGGGAGAAAGATTAGTTCTTGAAAACATGTAACGAATAATTTGCTTCATTCTTCACCAAGTTATATGTTGAAGCGAAAACGACCTGTGACTCACTTTTTATATCTAAAGCATTACTCTGGGACCCTAAAACTTTAATCTATTTTTTCCAAGAAACCTAATCCACTAAAAGCATTTGCCCCTTTTTGTAAGATTCCAAGACCCCCAGTATTCTTTTTTATTTATTTTAAAGGAGAATGTCCCCATTGGATGCCTTTTCTCTTAATCCATACAACTTTCCTTTAATTGACCTCCAACGAGGTGTCCTTGCGCTTTGAATCTTTAGCTACTTTTTATCTTTTCCTTAAGTAATTCAATTCGCAAAGCAGCTCCAGGAATTTGCAAAATTAAGTAATAAGACTTGTCACTTTTGAAATGAACGATTCAATATATAACTTGCCCAAAAAGTGAAAAAAAAAACCCTACATATCCTTCTTCTCAAAACACCTATTTATTTTGCTCAAAATAGACTTGTGCCTTACTCGTAATCTTTTAATCGATTAAACCATAGATGGTAAACGTTTGATCATACCACCAAAAAGACAGCAGTGCCCAAGAAGTGAATTGTGTTATGGGTTAAACAAGAATTCTCCAGGTTGGGATGTGTGTGTTCTGCCTCTGTATATACAAGGTACAAATCCCCGTTCTATTCCCAGTGCCCATTTAACATAGAAACCTCAGCACCCAATTTAAGAAAATGAAACATCTCTATCAAACGAAATAATGATATCATGAGCTTTAAGATAAAGAAAAAACATTTAATGCCAAATCATGGTATAAATGTTTGCTGTCTGTTGTTCAGTCTCTTTTATTCAGTGGTTCTGAAAAAGAGATTTAAAACATTCAGGATTACACAATATAATAGAACCTATAATTTATGAATGAGAGAACTAGTTAAGAATTTACTTTAGAAACAGCTGCCTAGGAAGGCCAGAAGAAATAAGCCAGAATTCTCGTCATATAATTAGGTGACAGGAATTAGATATGCGTGCCAAGAAGTTTGCAAATCTGCGCACAAGGTACACACTACTGACTCAGATTGTAATCTAGCACCATATAGTATTCTTCATATACTTCCTCAATATTCCATTTGTATGAATTACAGGGTAAGCGTCAATGCAGCTATACCCCTTCTTAGAAAGCTACAAGAAAAAATCAAGCGGTCCAATCTACAAAAAGAAAATTCATAAGTATATTTTCACTGCCATAAAAGCAAATTTGATGGCATTAAAAATGCAATCATTCACCAACAACTGAGAATGTCGTAGAATCTAAGCAGTGCAATATAAATTGAAATGAAGATATGCACATCAAACCTCCTAAACGAAAAAGAAAGTATCACACGAAGATCCAACGAATAATACTTCCCACATTAAACAGTACACATATTACTACTCTCAAAAATCGGTTCAAACACCATAAAGCTAGTTCATATTTCAACAAATTTGTCATGGCCAATTTGTGAGGAGAATTATTACATGATCCAGAACTACTAAATTCTGTGGTTTCAACTAATCTCTACGTTACACGTAACTGAACATTTCAATTAATGAAAAAGAGTTAATAAACTTAGTCATGTGCAGATCATCTAAAGATCATAGTAGTCTTAGATCATGTAATAATAATTTCTCTAACAAGTAGTTCTAGAACATATAATAATTTCTCCATGGAGTGAGAGCCATCGATCAATCATTTGCTTTAAAGTTGATGTCATAGAGATTCAGTACCTCCATAGAACACATAAACAAACAAACACTCTTATTGCCAAGTTCTAATACAATTAACAAGCCACATAGAAAACAGAGTTTTCAATTTGCTCTCAAGCAAGATACAATTTAAACACATAACATGTTCCATAAAGAGTATTGAAAAATCAATCAATTGACCTAGAATATGATGGTGATGGCTGACCTTAGAGTTTCATTTATCACTGGGAGCAAGGTGAGTCCAATCCCTTTGGTGCAGCATGTTGTAAGGATGGTAAGCTGAGGTGGCGGAAGAAGTAGGCATAGTGATGCCCATGTGACCATGGGCATGGGGCATGCCGAGGACAGGCATGGACATCATGGGAGGGGGATAGGGCATGGACATCATGGGAACAGGGAGATGAGCACTGGCATGGCCATGGGAGTGACCATGGGAATGGGCACTGGGAGGAGCTGAGTCGTGCAAACTCTGAGGCACAGGTGTGGAAGCAAATAACTGATCCGATGAAGAAGGACCTTCGTTGGAGAGACCCTGCATCCGCTTCAGGTAAAGCCGATACTTCTGAAGATGGCTCGCCACATTCTCCCGGGTCAACCCTTCCACGTTCATCAACTGCATAATCGTCTTCGGCACCGCGTTCTTGATCCCAAGGTGCGCCACCACGTCCACGAACCGCTTGTGCAGCTGCGGAGTCCACACCAGCCGCGGCCGCTTCACCGCCGTCCGCTCCGCCGAGTTCTCAGTCCGCACAGCCGAGTCCGCCTCCTCCGCCACGCACTCGATCTTCCGATGCTTCCGGGAATCGGACCCCGAGCCGTCGCGATCGGTGTCCTCGTCCTCGTCCTCCTCCTCCTCCTCGTGGTGGTGATTGTTGGAGGAGGAGAAGGCCTGGTGCACGCTCCCGCCGCCGCGGATCGTAGAGAGCGTGTTGCGCGAGGCGCGGTTGACGTCTAGGGTGGTGCGGTGGGGCTCCGGCGATATGCTGAAGGCGTTGGCAAGCTCCGGCGGAATCAGCGGCTGAGAGAGAGGGGTGAGATCGTTGGCAGTGGGGAGACCCACCTCCCACTCCATTACGCGCTCTTCGTCGTACTCGCTCGTCTTCACCTCTTCGCCCATTCAGTTAGTTGTAACCGTCAAAACAAATTTAACCGCCTCTGACACACTCTATCTCCCCAACCCAAACACAAACACAGATATATAAATATCTGTCTCTGAAACCCAAAAAGTGTATTGGATTTGGATCCAAAGAGTGAAAAAAAAGTGAGAGGATAGAATTGGATAATAGATAGACAATAGAAGATTCTGGAAAAAAAAGGAAAAAGGAAAAATTGTTGCAATTGTCTGAAGATATTTGGCAGATTCCGCCGTGTGTGGTGGCGACAGGGAAAGTGAGGGGGAGGAGGAGGGATAATGAATAAATTATGATAAAGATGAATGAAATAATGCTGCTAATTTTTTTCAGATTTTTAATTTGATGAAATTCTGAAAAGGAGAGAAAAAGTGCAATATCTTATTCCAGATGGGTGTTCGTTTGGTGCCACCGTGGACGACTTAGCCAGATATTTTTGATCCTCTAAATATCTTTTCTCTTTTATTATTATTTTTATTATTAAGATTTAACCTCCCTTCAAATCAACCACACACACGTGCCCCTCCCACCACTCACAACCCAACCCACGCATTCTCCATTCATATATAAATAAATATTATTCATTTCTTCTCTATTTTACCACATTATACTTAATAAACTTATACACACCAATATCAATAACAATAATAATATGATACCTTTTTTCTTTAAAATATTTATATATGACAACTTACTTTTTATATAGGAAATGTGTACACTGTTTTTTTCTGTAAAATATTTATTTATTGCAAACAAACTTTAAAGTTATCCACTTGTTATAACTTTTGATTCTGTTAAATTTTTTTATTAACACTTATCTAAAATATAAACCTGAATTAAAATTGGACCTAATACACTAATTGAAGTTAACGCATGAGATGGACCTTTGCCTTATCCACACCCTTAAATATAGAGACAAAAAAAAAAACAAAAACAAAGAACCGACTTTAACTAAAAATCTGAAGCGATGCAAATTAAAAAAAGATGCACTTTATAAAATAATCTTCAAAGAACTGTCTTTATAAGAGTATTTTACTTGTAGGTCTTTTCAATATAAAGATTATTTAATGAAATTTTAATTTACCTTTTTTTAGGTTTTATTTTTTCTCTATCAATTTAAAATTTCATTATAGCTTTTACTTCAAAGTTTACACTCACATTTTAATACTGGTTATTTACTTTTTAATAGAAAAGATGATTTCAAAATAAAAATAAAAAATATTCTTATGATTTAGTATTTTACTTAAGATTCTATGTTTCAAAAATTTATATTATATTATCATTTTTTAATGATTTTTTTTATAAAATTTCAATCTTAAATTTATGACCTTAAACATGAATACAAGTTTATATTGAGTATAACAATTAGAAAATTGAGTTTCTTTTCACATATGATATTATGCGCTTTCCAACAATCATGTTGATAATATATTAGTTGACTAATTTTTTTTTTATGTATTAAATTTAAAATATTTTAAAGATAGTATAACAAAATTAAGGTTAAATAGGCTCTTAATTACATTACAAGCCACTTAAGTTTAAATCTTAATCAATGTATTTAAAGAATTAACTATATATACATGAAAACAAGGGCTTTCAATAATATTTAACATACAGAACAAATTATACATATATTTAATATAATCATGGTAATTAATTTAATGTAATAAATATTTTTACTTTCCTTGTCTAAATAATAAAAAAAAGCATTGCATAGCAAAGTTTTGTCCCATTGAGAACATGTCACGTCAAAAAAGTAATTGGGTGTATGAGCTTTTTTTTCTTTTTTGGCAAATGAGAATGAGAATGCGTAAAGTTTCCAAAAGCGTGGTGGCAAACAGCTGGAAGGGTGATTCAACGAACGGAGCGATCGGTTTTGATTTTTTTTCAGACGCGCTTTTTTCTACAATGAAGGTGATTCAACGGTGGTGATTGGTTTTGATTTTTCAGAACGCGCTTTTTCCTATGATGAAATGGATCAAACGGATTGAGAATCATGGGACGTCCATCCAATGATCGATCCACGACGGGGACAGCTCCCCAGCCTTTTAAGCACGTTGCTAAACCACTTTTCTTAGAATTCTAATTACGAAAATAAAAATATATATTAAAAAATATAAGAAATTTTCTTTTCCCATTTTACATTTCAAATAACAATAATCATTTCTCAACACATAAAAAAATATTATTAAAAAAATATATAAAAATATGGGAGAATGTAAAATAACAATAATAATTTTTCATCACATAAAAAACCCTAAATATGGAAGACTAGATCAAAATTCGTATAGATAAAAAACCCTAAATATGGAAGACTAGATCAAAATTCGTATGTTAACAAAAACGATACATACGTACATTATATTTATTTATAAAGAATTTTAAAAACAGACCAGATGATAGCTTATTATATTAATGAAAAGATTCTCTATGAATAAATCTTAAATTAGTCAACCCATCAGCACACGCATTTCCTTTACGAAAAATATGAGTAACCTGAACCTGATTTTCCCAAAGTAATTAACATAAATACTCCATCAAACTCAACTCTAAATACGCAAAACATTATAACATTCAAAAAATAAATACTTAATAGATTTTTTGTGTTTTTTTACAAAGCGTACCCATAGAACAAATATACAAACCTTTATTTTGAATATGTTGATCTATAAGGAGTCGTTCATGAAAAAATTTATAAATAACAATAATTTTTTTAAAACACCAAAAAATTTACTCCAACCAGAGGAACTCCTCATCCAAGAAAGATGTACAAACCGATTAACTAGTTAAACTTAGAATTATTTTTAATAGATGTAAAAATAAATAATGCTGTTATTATAAAAAAAAATATTACAGTAATACTTTTGAGACATGAATTAATATATTAATATTTTGAGAGTGACGAGGGAAATTGGTGGGAAGAGTTGCATTATTGTATGTGCAACTTGGCTTGTGCCACCTGGTAAGGCCATTATAAAACTATTAAAATAAAAAATAAAAAAAAGATAAGAAATAGTAGATAACGTTGTTTATTTGATGTGCGTGGAAGATGCAACTGCCACAAATAAAATAAGTAACAGAAATAATTTCAAATCTTTTACTTGACGGGAATAGGATGCGAAGTTTTAATGTGATACTATATCTTAAATATTCCATCAAGAGAAGATCTACGGTGGAGTACAATTTCGGACGGTAAAGAGAACCACATCTAACAATTTCTCCTACTAGATTACTAGTGTATATGACTTTTAGGAAATGTTATACTATATATTATTTTGGATCACCATGTTTCAACCCCTCTTTACATAGCACAAATTAATGTTAGTTAATTGTTTTAAATTAAATATCTTTGATTATATACCAAATAAAAGGTAATTAAGATCATAAACACGTAACAATCTCATTATATCATAATTTATTCAAACCATCTGATATATGGAAAAAATATTCTTTTATAGACTTATCACTTCGTGATGTGTTGTACAAATCTTTCAATGTACAACAAATTTTTTTTAAATAAAATGGAGTATCTCACAATTAACAAGTAAACACTAAACTTCTAAGAGTAAAAGATTACAGGACTATGCAAATAAAGAGAAAGAGAAATAAGAAGTGAAAAAGATAAAAAAAAAAAAAAGAGGTTAAAGATGTGTGTTTATAGAGCAAACTAGAGACACTATTTATAATGTGTAAGTAGAAACCAAACCAACGGAAAGAAGAAAAAAAAAAAACAAAATATGTGTGTAACTTTCCGACCGTGACAACATCGAGCCTGAGTGCATCTCATGGCACTAAACCTGGACGCATTTGAGAAAAACAGTCACGTGTGCCATTTTTGGAGTACATCCAGTCTTGTTTGCAACGTTTCACATAGTTCTGAGATCTTTGACAACTTCTTTAACCTAAATCCTAACCTCTTGCAATATTTTTGTTCGAATTTACAACAATTCCCCACATATACCAAATGTTAAAAAAAAGAATAAAATCATAGATACATATAAGATGTAATGCTTTAGAGTTAGTATAACAAACTATATGAACAAATCCTAAATTGATGTGTAGTAGATATGAAAAGATATATGAACCAAGACACTTAGTATGTGTTAACAGTCTATCAATCACTATACACCCCACAATTATTTATGTTATAGTTGTATTGCAGTTACTAGGTCCCGTACATCCGACATTAATGAGTGCTCTAAAGATTTTGCCAAGAACTCATGCAAACGACTTCACTTGTATAGATGACCTCGTTAAATGTATGTTGCAAATCATATAATAACCGTAAGAGATATAAAAATTATTAAAAACTTTGTTTAAAACTAAAATTCTTATGCCTCATGAAATGTTAGTTACAATATGTATCCTCTCAATAATGCAATATCTAACACTTTCACACGAATGACAAAATTAATCTTAAATTAATTTTAGCTACACTAACAAGAGACTTATTTTTACCTATATGAACCTTATTCATGGAACTTCCAATCATAGGTTTTGTGAGGATCCACTAGATTACGTTTTGACTTAACATACTCTTTAGTTGTTACTTCACCAAATTATATTTGAATTGTATATATCTCTTCTCTTCATAGTAAGTTTTATGTTTAACCATAGTTATTGCTGATTGTCAATCATTATGCACTGATACAGATGAAATTCATTTCTAACGGAATGTTTGCTAAGAAAATTTTCAACCACTCAATTTCACTGTCAACCATTTCGAAAGCAACAAACTCACTGTTGATCTTGCAATAACTGTTTGTTTGATTTATCTTCATCTAACTGCACCACCCCCGTAACACACAATTACTAGTGAATTTTGTTTCATCTGAATTAGAAATCCGGTTACCACCCTTTTAGCACAACAAGAAATCCACTGTATTCAGTGAGATACTCTATTGCACCCCTTAAGTACTTCTTGAGTCTTGAAAGTACATCACAATGATCATGACTAAGACATTGACTATATCTACTTACTACATAAACAATGTCTAGTATAGAAAAGTTCATTAAATACAATAAACTCTCAATTATCATACTAAGACTGAAATTTATTTTTCTTTATTTTAAAGTTAACTGTTGGAGATCTCACATCGACTAGAAATAAGGACATTTCATTGTATATAAGTGGGTGCAAACCTCAACCTTATGAGTCGATTTTATAGGGTTGAGTTAGGCTTAAAGTCCACTTTGTAACATGGTATCAGAGTCATTTTCGATCCTATCCTAGCGAGTATTTGTTGGGTTTATCAGGCCACCACCCATAATATGTTATATCCCACGCACGAGCTTCTATCTATCACTCTCGGCGTGAGGGGTGTGTGTTGGAGATCTCACATTGACTAGAGATAAGGACATTTCATTGTATATAAGTGGGTGCAAACCTCAACCTTATGAGTCGGTTTTATGGGATTGAGTTAGGCTTAAAGTCCACTCATCATAAAAGATTGCTCAATAATTTAATTAAAATCATAATAACCAAACTTTCTAAAAAGTTAAAAGTTCATCATTGTTATTTGAAATAATAAATAATATAATATTTCTCTTTATTATGATTTTAACAACTAGAATAAAACTTTGACATTTACTAAAGTGTTATAATATATATTATTTCGTATCACCATGTTCCAACCTTATCTTTACATATTACAAATTAATTTTAGCTAACTGTTTTAAATTAAATTCTTTGATTATGTTTTAACTTAAATATCCTTGATCATATACCAAACAGAAGGTAATTAAGATTATAAACACATAACAATCTCATCTATCATAATTTCTTCAAGTATAAGAGACAATACTACAAACAACTTAAGAAAGTTGAGATTAGTGGATATATTATAATTTGATTTTTTACAAGTTTAATTTGTAAAATGTTGGAATATAGAATAAAAGGTCAATAAAATACACTAAACATATGTTCAAACCAAGCCTGCTATTATATGTAAAATAAAACTCACCTTAATTGCTTTCAATGTGTTTCATTAAAAACTAAAACCTCACTAACCAACTCTTAATTTTTTATAGAAAAATTACACCAGAAGAAAGCAGAGACGCACTTAAATTTTACCTAAAAAGGAGCTTAAAATAGATGATTAACTTACACCAGGAACGTTGAAAACGCACTTAAGAGTGTTTAAAAGTACTTGAATAATAATATAATCATTTTATAACACTCCTTTCTTGCGAATGTTTATCCTTTTGGAGATCCTTTATGCAAGTGCTCATTTCTTTTCCCATTTTAGACGTAATTGAATAAAAATATAAACAATGAGGACTTATTATCGCTATCACAGAAGAAAAGGGACAGGTAAACAACTTGCAACAAAACTTATACTCTTGAAAAGGGAAAGGAAGTCAATAACCATACATGACCAAAAGAGAAGAAAAAAAAAGGTTGTCCTCGTCTACACAAGAACGTCTCGACATGGCATCATTTTGTACAGTCACGTCCACTTAGAAACTACCTCACCATTTTATAATCTTTACACCATAAAAAGGCTTGTATAGTCATATTTCAT
>Ga0123342_1000974_pt1 | contig 47965 bp, 21 predicted proteins | sample Turbeawhitnodule_FD_89960 | JGI IMG/M metagenome (GOLD analysis project Ga0123342, IMG submission 89960) | Root nodule microbial communities of legume samples collected from Mexico - Turtle bean Mexico white nodule | ecosystem: Host-associated > Plants > Roots > Nodule | place: Mexico: Nepantla...
AGGACTTGGAGCAGGTTAGGGAGAGTTTTCCTCTCATGGTGGGACTCGTTTGCAGTGGCTTGTTCCTCGTCTTTCCCACTTCTAGACATGGGATTGGTTGCATGTCTGGCTAGTTCCTTCTCTTTGTTTATTTGTTTCTTTTAAGATATTGTCTGTTCTGTTTCCTGAGTAAATATTAGGCTCTCTTTATAATATCTGATGTATAATTCTCTTCATGATATATGATGTATGATTCTCTTCATAATATCTAATGTATGATCCTCTTCATAGTGACATTAGTATAATTTGCTCAACAGTGTATGTTCTTCTCAATCATATTGAATAAGTTAGCTTTTTCTGTGAAGTAACAAAATTGGGGTGCATGTGGTATAATACTTAGTGTGCATTTTATTAAAAGAAGTTGCAAAAGTCTGAAAATAGGCCTTAATATTTACTTACTACTTAAATATGTTTTGAAACTCATGAAGTGTTCTTGAAAAATGATAGATTGCTTCAAAAAGAGAATGAGATGAAAATATTGAAAAAGATAAAGTCAATGCCATCAAGAATTGCATCAAACCATTATGATGGGATTATTATATATAACTTGTATAAATTAGACAAACTCTGTTTTTTGGTGTTCCTTGACATTGTTCATCTTTTTTGGGGTTATGTAAGATGACCTTAACCATGGATATTTTGGCGTGCCATAGGATTAGTACATAGGTTTGGGTCAGTTTAACAATGGTGGCATAATAATCAATAGAACAAAAGGTAAGTTAAAGCTGAATTTTGTCAACAGAATCAGTATAAAACCATAATGTTAATACTGCCTTGACTCCCTCCTCCTGAGTCATCATCAGATCACCTCCATGACCTAACCAACTCACTTTGTTCTATCTCTGTTCCTAACATCTGGACTTTGCAGAATAACAATACAAACCAGAATTTGAAGCAATTGTATACATATTTGTAACCCATCTAAAGTTTCACAATGTCCATGTTTTAAGGTCAAAGGGTCTTTCATGAAGGGTTGTGTTAAGAGATGTAAAGGCACTCATGAGCCTTCAACTAGCAAGCAACTTTGTCTTTAAGAATAGTTGAGCCTTTGGCAGGAGACAGATTCAGTTTATAGGAAAATGAGACCACCTTTCTAATATGGAATTTGATTTGTAAGGGCATTTCTGAAGGTCAATCTGACCATCCTTTTACAGTTAACGCGATATAATCTCACCACTAACCACTTCAATAATATAATTTTAGTGGACAATATTTGCCTCCTCTGATTGTGAAAGCGTTGATTTGGGCTTAACTTTTACTGACATGATTAAGTGGTTTAGGGTTGCAAATTCTCCTTTACCTCCATATCTTCTTTCTACACTCTTCTCAAAGTGGTAGAATATAAGTGTTCTATCTTTTTCATTTTCAAGGTAGTTTTTTTTAGCGATGGTAGTTTTTTGTGGTGATAGTTTTTTGTGGTGATTGGTAGAAAACATTGGAAATTAATGTGTTTTGTGGTGTTTTTATTAGTAGTAACTCTGTTTTTATTTGCTTATTTTTATTTTTTTTTGGAAGATTTTTTTTTAATAAAGTGCAACATTAGAGTAAAAAAGAAAAAATTATCTTCACATTGGAAAAAAAATTATCTTGGGACTGAAAAAAAGGTATGAAATGTGGAAGGTAGCTAAGATTATGCTTCATTTATGGTTATTTAAAAAAAATTAAAACTAACTTTTTACGTAAAAAGGAAAGGAAATGAAAGGTATGAGGTGGAGGGAGAATTTGACTAAGTTGTTTGAATGGCAGGATTTTCTAATATTCACGAACTGACTTTGGAAAGTGTTGTACTTTTTTAGGCTTTGCCATTTTCACAGATGTAGTGCAGTGAAAGATATCCCATAATTAGAAAGGATAAACATTAGTTGTGAGATTCTGTAGAAGTTGTCACAATGAAAAGGAAACACATGGATGAACACCGTGACACCGTGTATCATGACCTGTTTAATATATATTTCTCCAACAAAAATTTCAACCGAACGGGATGGACACCGTGACACCAATTGCCTTAAAAAATGTCCCCCCCTCTTCTAGTTTCCAAAATTATTTTAATCAAATCTCTCATGTGCATTTCTCTACCTCTAGTTTACTTTAAATTTCATTCATATATCTTCCAAAATAAAGAATAAACAATAAATATTGCCTTGAATCGTGTAAGAGATAACTTATTTCAAGTCACCAAAAGATAGCATTTATTATTGCAATAGTTACTTACATGCAAGTTAAGAGGACTGCAAAAAAACATGACCGAATGTCAGGTGCAAAATAGATGCAGTTATGCTCAGCACTAAACGTTGATAATTGTAATTATTAAGTCGATAAGAAATAACTGCAAACATTCAAATTCACGATTCTTAAGTTCCTTATGACTGACATGGAAGTATGCCTCCAAGGTCGAAAAAACAAAGTTCCACCACCTGTAAAGAGGACATGTTATACACTAATCCATGGTAAGAGAAAGGGTCTCCAAGTGTATTTTTCAAAAACTAAATATGACTCAACCCCCAGAAAACCCTGATTACAGTACAGAGCATGCTTGGGTCTTATAATTGCAATCATAAAAAACTGAACATGAATCAAGGAAAAGCATATTACCTCAGGTTCAAACGTACAGTGCAGGTGTCAGTTGTTGACTCAAATCATATCCGTAAATGACGAATTGCACTATACAGATGGTAGGTCACGGCTAAGGCAGAAATCTCCATGACAAGTAGGTGGAGTTTTGATGAATAAAATATAAACTGGTAGAAAGAGTCATAGGTGAGGCTAACCGAACCCATTTTTATATATATCATATAAAAAAGCAAAATGACACCGGCTAAGAAAGCTCCAGCAATTCTATTAAAAATTGAGAGAGTTGAAGAGAGTTGAGGCTGATAAAGAGGGAGATGAGGAGATAATGGACGGAAACCAGATGGGTTTGTCTCATTGGTTTTGCTTGGGATGTCGCTCATACAACGTTTATGACCAATCATTCCAAACGTGCCAGCTTCCATACTTCTCTCAAAACTTCTAGCCATCACAGTATTGACTCCCTTATGAATGAAAATGTCATCAGCCAAGTAACAGAAGACAAATGGATTCAATTCAATCATAGATAACTCACAATATAGGAACTCACCAATAGCATTGGACTCTGAGCAGCAGAAAATCTAGCACCATATCTGGCTCCAGCCAGTACAGTGGTGTCCAGTCCAGAAGCTTTATACATCTGACATAAAAGAACAATTCCACAGGAATTAGAAACTAAACAGAGCTAAATTAATGATTTGTATCACATTTTCAGGCGTAATGGTATGCAGGAGTTCAATTTTTTTGTATTAGAGAATGTTGAAAGGATTAATGACAAAATAGGTCAAAAAGGGTAGTACTACTTCGGTACCATGTTGAGAAAAGAGAAAACCAATATAATGAATTTCATTTGTTGTATAGACACACAAATATTCTTATTTATAATGAAGAAAAAAATACAATATCGAATAATGGGAAATATCAATATTTCCCTATCAAATCATATAATATCCTCTTGAGACTAATGTAATCAAATCATATCTCTAACACTCCCTCTTGAGATATGCCAAAGCTGACAAAACTAGTAGATACTTCCTTGATGTGACTTTCCCTTTGACAAAATGACAATCAATCTCCAATATGTTTTGTCCTTTCAAATCATATCTTTAACACTCACTCTCAAACTAGAATATATGTATCATGAGGCAAACTTGTTAAAATTGATCAGAGGACACGGCAACTACTAAAACAAAATTGCTCAAAGAACATGACGACTGCTGGTAAATAAAAATGCTCAAAAAGCAACGGCGGCTTGGGATTAGGTTATGATGACTGTTCATCCAATGATGAGTAGTGGATTACAGAAGATTAGCATGAGCAGAAAGAAGAGGATGAAACTACACCTCAGAATTATTTAGACATTACTAATTTGAATGGTGAAATTGCAAATAGAGTTGAATATCTCTTGAGCAATAAGATTTTAACTTGAAAGATTATTTGCATTAGATGGAGCTATTGACTTATTGTTTACACCTTATTGCCTAACTGTTTTATATGCTTATTATATTATTTTTAGCTTATCATGTTGAACTGAAGTTCAATTATGTATTTCAAGTGTGATATAATGATGTTACTTTAATACGCATGCATGCCCACACTCACACATGTGTGCATACATATGAATTTAATAAATTTTGTAGGATCTTGCAATCCGTGTTATGATCTCCCAATTTGCAATCCATACTTCACTTTTCGATCTCGAGGAAGATCTGAATTTTGACTACCTTAGTTTATAAACAGTTAGTTTAGTCAGCCAGCTGGTTGTAACTGTTTCTCTTCCTTGTAGATGAAGCTACCTGGAAGCTATATAATATTTGTTGTAACAGAATTCTAAATGCAATGAGAAATCAAATTTTCTTGCATCAATTGTGTCTATACTCTCTCCTCTGTAAATTCTAATAGAAAGTTGGAAGGAGCATAAACATCTGATAACTCTCGGTTTTCTAGTATTTTTCTAGAGTAATTGCATTGTCCATGAGGTTTCTTTTGTTCTTAGATTAGATTTGTATTTTCTCCAAAATAATAGTTTTTACAAAAAGGTTATAAAAATTGCATTTTACAGCTTATATTTTGCTTGAATCGTCTAAGGAGTGCTTTGATCATTTGAAGGAATACTTTTCGAACTGATTTTGACCTTAGAAGCTTGAATGAAGATGTTTATATATAAGGAAGATTTGTTTTCATTAGACAGTCACCAGTTTATTCCCATATATAAAAGCGAGTTTTTTTATCTAGTTGACAATTATAGTTCCTTTAATGACTGAAAACTAACATTACAAATATTTATTGTCGATTCCATGGATAGTTTAATAATAAAAAATTGTTAGAAACTAAGCAGATTTCTTTTGTTTTACAGTGTTCTTCTCTCAATATTGGAACCAACCAATATTGCTTTGCAAGTCGTTTGCAAAGTTATTGCGACCTGATGTTGACCTTTGCAAGTCGTTCTTATGGCTAACCAACCATGAAACTTTATCTATTTCACCTCTTTCCTCTGGCATTAATTAGTAGAGGTGCTTTTTCCAGTCAAATGGTCAGGATAACTCTGATGGAAATATACATGCTTCAGAAACAGCAGGAAAATCCTCTGAAGATCGAAATATACCCTTTTTCCAACCTGAACTGCAGAGTATGATACTAACAAATTTGTAAAATGTTCCTAAGCAAAATAGTTCTGTTTCTAACATTGGGGATGAGCTTGGAATCCAAAAACGTGGCTGAGAAACACTCCACTCATCATTTCTTACTAATATCTTGGATGCTGGCCTTGGTTTACAATACTTCAATCTGCAGGCAGAATATTTTCAACTTCTAAACTACCATGCTTATGAACTTTGTGCTTCTGGGTTCAGACGTTTAGCTTTAGATTTTCATTCTCAGAGTGATGTCACTATTGAAAGCCATGATGCTGCAATTGGTGCTCTTTTGTTATCAGCAGAATGTCATGTAAATCCTGATTTTATGTTGTCTATTGGAGCCTCTTCAGAACTTATGGACTCTGTGAATGTTAATGAATGTAAAATGGTGCAGCCTCCTGATAAAGTTTAGGTGAAAAGGACTTCTGGATTGAATAAGAGATAAACTTGTTTTATACATACTGCTTGAGGCTGCAGAATTCGACAGGAAATATCATTTAAGAGAATTGGATGGAGAAATTGGTCCTTATTCTGCTGAAGGTTTTGATGAACAGGTTATAAAGCTGTCTCCCCTTGATGTACAGTATGCTGATGCTCTAACCTTAGTTCAGCAAAACCAAGCCCTGCTGTGTAACTTTTTTATCCAACAGTTGCAAGGAGACTAAATCTCAATACATGAAAATCTCCTGCAGAGTCTTGAGTCCTTCTTGCACACAGGCACCAAATTATGCAATCCTCCAGAACATGTGATTGGTATTTTTAAAATATGCTGAAGAATTGAACAGGTTACCGGCATCTCTTTTCATCACCAGCTGAAGGAAAGTAGTTTGCATATGACACAGGAAAGAATGCATCGGGTAGAGCAACGTTGGTTACTGCTACAGAGATTGGCAATTGCTGCTTGTGGTGGAGACAGCAAAATTTTGTAACAACTTTACAAAATGCTTGTGGTGGAAATTTAATTCCTTCTACAGCCGGGATGCAAAGGATTCTATTAGAGTTTTCTTGTCCCTTGCTGTTAATTGCGATTGGACCCTTTACCACTAGATGTAAAGAATGCATTCCTAAATGGGGACTAGGAAGAATAAGTGTTTAAGTCCACCACCTGGATTTGGTGGGAAATTGAAGTTTAACCAAGTATGGAAGCTGAAGGTCTTTGTATGGACTAAAGCAGTCTCCAAGAGCGTGGTTCCAACACTTTACAACTACTATGACCATACAATGTTCAATAAACACATGACCAAAAATAAAATTGTTGTTTTGATTGTACATGTTGATGACATTATTATGACAAGGAATGATTGCTGAAATTTAGCATTTGAAGAAGAAACTGGCTGCTGCATTTGAAGTTATAATCTTGGTTCATAAAAGTATTTTCTTGGAATTGAGTTTGCTAACTCGAAAGCAATCTTTATTAATCAAAGGAAGAATATACTATATTTGCTCAAGGAAGTTGGCTTATTGGGGTGCAAGTTATAGAATTAAACATGTAGAAGTTGATAAACACTTCATTAAGTCTAAAATAGAGGAAGGGCAGATTTTCATTCCTATATTCCAAGGGTTTAGCTAAGAAACACTTTAATGACATGATTGGGAAGCCGTCCATGTACAACATGTTCAAGCTAGCTTAAGGAGGAGTGTTGAACGTTTGTTATGAGGACACTTCTATTCACTCTTAGAGCATCTAGCACTAGCTTCTTAGACTGTAATTGAGAGTAAAACTCACTGTTTTAGATGAGATTCGCATAACTGGATGATACTAAACCATAATTAGAATCGTTGCTTTTATCTAGTTTTCATATACATTTTGCTCTCATCTTGATCTTGACCATTTGCGGGACCTTATTAATGATAATGCAGATGAAGAATTACAATGTTAAAGCCTAAAGAGTGTCAATGAAGAAGGGCCAGACAATCACAATCGTCACACACATTAGACGATCTCCCTAGAGAGTCTAATGTTGGAAAAATTGCTCTGAAGAGAAAGATTCGAATTCGGTTATCCTTTGTGAAGATTTTGAAGATTTCTTAGTGAAGAATTATGCCACTTTGAAGTTTGGAAAGTTTGGTTAAGAAAGGACTAGACGCTTTGAAAGTCATTAGACGATCTTCTTGAAGAATCTAATGATGGATGTTTCATACTGAGAAAGGAAGATATTGGTTCAGTAATTCTATTACATTATGAGGACTCAAGGACCAAAACAAACTCAATCTTATGCAAAGAGATTCTCTCAAATTCTGCAATAAAAAATACCTCTGCAAAACACGTAAAAAATAGAGCAAATATCATTCGAAGATATTATTCAAGTAAATCTTCTGAAATATCTCTCACGAAAGCACTGGGCTTAATTACAATCAATGCGCAAATCTGAATCAAGTTTGGAAACAATACATGTGGAAGAGAAGCGAAAATGAGATCAGGAACTATAGAGAAAGAGAATATTTGCTGAATAAATTGACGCAGAGAAAGGAAATATTTGATAGTTGTTAAACAATATCCTGAGACAAATTTTGATTTTGTGCAAAGAAAAGAAAATTATAAAAAAAGACTTTAGAGAAAGAACATAGGCCTTGAGTTTCATAGCCAAATAGCACTTGTAGACCTAGATTTATTTTTCTTTTACTTACATCTTCCTCATGCAAGGTTAAACCTTTAGGGGCGATTCCCTTGTGATTTCCCATTGAATTCCTGAGATTCTATTCAATAAAATTTTGTTCTTCAATTTTCTACAGCAGTTTGTTTTAATCCTATGGTCTTTTTGAATTTGAGTTTCTATTAAAAAAATTGATTTTGAACGCTGGTTGAGAATACAGTTCTTTTCGCTACTGTTTCTATCATAATTCTTAGTTAGTTCGCTTAGTTCTAATCAATCTCTTGCTCTTGTAGTGCAAGAGGTAGAAGAAAAACATCTCACGAGTAGATACTTGGAGACAAGAGAGACCCTGAACGCTTGTTTTACAGATAAGATTATGTTGAATTTGATTGATGTTTATTTCATTAAGTTTGACATCTGTGTGAGAATAAGGATGATAATCTTGGGATAACCAATTAGGAATTTGTGGTGAATAAACTTGGGAGTCCACATGTTTTCCCTACTGTTTTTAAACGTCAACTTCACTTTTCTCTTTTCTGCACAACAAATTAGTGCAATTAGTGCAATTTTCAGACTTAAAAAACTAGTTATACCTTTAACAACAACTCACTATATTTCAAAATTGCCAAGCCTCCCCAACAGTTTCATTGGTAACCAGGACTAGTTAGTTAACAACTAAATAACAACTAGCTTTACTTCTAACTCTAGCATACTACTATTGCACGGTCAGAACCAACTAGTCTTGTAACAGCTTCAGAACTTTTCAGCAACTAAAAACGAAGTAAAAAGGGGGCAAGATTATTAGATTTAATCAGATTAGTCAAATCAAAGTTGCAGCAGCAACGACAGCTTCCCTCAGTCTAGAGGGAGAAAACACGAGTGTAAGTTCACACAAGCAATCATAAGTTAGAGGTACATAAAGCATATTTCACTCCATGGAGTGTGGTTAAATTTTGAAATCTCATAAACAGTGACGGGAAAGATGCATACCAACGAATGAGAATCACAGCCAAGCTTATTCGCAGGAACTTTGGGGAGGCCAGTCAAGTTTCCGCCAGAAGCGTCTTCCTTCGCTGAAACGACATTAGCATCAAAGGATGAAACAATCAGAAGCAGAAAATTGAACTCGGCACCAGCGAAACAAATTAAGGTCGCAGAGCAACAGGAATCACGAGAATCATTGAAATCAATAAAACGCGAATTAAGAAATTGATGCAGCGATGAGCTATTTGCTCTCTTTGGCGTTATTAATAAGAACATAGATGTTTGCGGTAATCGGACATGCGAGGTGATAGGAGCGGAAACAAAGGAAAATGTGAAGGATGGATGAAAATAAATGCATTGAAGAAGGAAATGGAAAGACGAAAGGGAGAAGGAAGGTAGTTACCGAGAGGGATGGAGGCGGTGTTGCGGTGGAAGAGATCGGCGAAGGGAGAGAGAGGACCGATCTGATTGTGAGGAAGGTGATGGGAGGTGCCGGAGAGGGAAGGGAAGGTTCTGGAAAGTGAAGAAGAGGAAGAAGAGAGCAACTTAGATTTCGTAGATCGGAGGACCCAAGACATCGTGCTCTGCTCTGCTCTGCTGATGAATTTTCGGAGATTGAAAGGAATGACGATTCCAGAGAAGAAGAGAGACTGACGGCGTGAGATTTGTACCAGGAATGTGTATCAGGGATGATCACGTGAGGAGCACGTGATGGATTGAATGTAAAATAGGATTTGATTAAAGGTGTAAGTTAAATATTTTGACAATAATCATTGGTAAAAATAAAAAATACGAATATTTGATATTTAAAATAGTCATTACAAAGATTTACGTATAATTAAATAATTATGTAAACAAAATTCCAAGTATTGTTTATTCATGAAATAAGAGACTTTTTTAATTTGAAGTACTTTAATAAAATACATGAAGGATTTTTAACTTTAATAAAAACATAGATATATAATTTATTTATTTTAAAAGAGTTGTATTTAATGCACTAATTTATATTGAATTTATAGTAAGAAAAAAACAATGAAATAAATAATTGCATAACATTTAAAAAAAATCTGTCGATATTAGGACATGAGATGCGAATTTGATAAGTTATAATATACACAATCATTGACTATATAAGACTTAAAATTCCATTATTTGTGACCTATGAAAACAATGAAAAAAAAAAACACTTTATAATGGACCCATTAACAATTTTCATTCAAGATAATTACCACCCTTGATGCCATATGCCTCAATTTGACATGCTTCAAAATTAGTTGTCATTAAATGTTACTTCTTTCTTCTTAAAATTATTGCAATAATACAAATTCACACCTTGGCAAAGATGAAACCATCTCTAGTTGGAAGCATAGCATTTTGTGTCCCAATTACCATATGAAGCCACAAGGGTCCAACATTAATTTTAGGGGAAGTATATATGAAATTTTGTTTCTCACAGGCATATTAGTTATCCCATGTGAAGAGATATGCCCCTGGCTGCCATATGATGTTACTATTTCTGCACGTAAGACCCTTACAAGGACCAACAACTCAAATACTGTTCATGGTTCAATGAAAACATGTCTTCTTAACCATGCTTCACTGTTCCTTCCTCTTCACATTAATTACATTTATTTACTTATTCATTTAGGTACGATTGGCTTCAGAGCGGGGAGTGAGGTTGAATATAATTTTAACATTTTTCTTGACGGATAAAAAATTATCTAATAGATTATCTACCTAATCGTCTAATAGATCATTTAGTAGAAAAGTTTTGTAGGATCATTTAAACAATAAGGATTGGAGTATGAGTAACAACAAAAATAACAAAATATTTGTTAAACGCTAGACGGTCCAATATCTGATAAAGAGTCTAATATTCATTAGATGGTCTTATGATAAGAACGTCTATGAGTTTTGATGATAACAAACACTATGGTGTGATAAGATTTCTATCAAAGCTATTGTATGTGCAAAATTAGACAAAAACACATTAGACGATCTATTATGATTAAACCTGTTAGATTGTTTCTCAAAGTTAAGTTTATTATATAGTCTTTGTGTTCATTAAAGTAAGGTCAAACTATACAATATTAACACATTAGACAGTCCAATTATGCATAAACTCGATAGACGATCTCATAGTACAAGGACATGTTGGACGATCTTGTTAGACAGTCTTTGAAGACTTAACATGCTAAATGATTCCAAAAAACGAAACAAGTTAGACAAAACAACTTTCATGAACTCGTCAGATATTCATTTCGTTTTTTACACGTTAAACGGTCTAACGTATCAAGGAACATAACAAGAGAAATAGCAGAATTTTCACTTGGACGAAGGTAAAGATGAATTTGTAAAGAAAAATAATGGATAGATTCTTCATTTATGTTGAAAAGAAAGAAACAAGAACCAAAAAAGTAAAAGAAGAAAAAGATCTCTTCAAAAAATTTATTTGAATGTAAAAGAATCACCACACGAGCAAGAAAAAAATGTACCGGAGAATCACCTAAACTACTAATTTTTTTTTATTAATGTATCTACAACTTGATCGAATTGCACTGAAAAAAATTGATGATCGACTAAACTCTACTGAAAATGTTTACTTTTGGTCCACCCTCAATAAAAAAGAGCTTTAGATTATCATTACAAGGTTGCTAAATCGTTATAAGAATGTTAACTTTTAAATTGTTGTCATGAGTCAAACACTTGATGTATTTTTACACTAATACTTTAATTTGTTTAAACATTGAAATTAAATCCGACAAGAAAGTTTGCGAATTTTTGCATTATAATAATGCTCTCAACCTCATCTTGACCAAAATGCTAATCAATCACTAACATAATACAAAAATTACACTTATTCCCCATGCCTTTCGCCAATGAAAAATTAGACGACATGACAAGTGGAGGAATGAATGCACTTGCTACATCACACTGCAAGGGACTCATTGTTGGGATCATTTTGCAGGAATATGTTACAGCAGTTAATTGGACATGGACTTTTTCATATTATGTAAAGATTTTCGGAAACATCATTATAAGGAATCATTACTAGAATGTTCATCATTGGATATATTTGATGACGAATATCCTGTGTTAGCAGGACCAAACAATAATTCTAGGCAGAAGTCAGGTCCACATATTGAGCTTCCCTTCTTCCCAACTTTGTCCAACTCTTGTATTGTGAGCTACAAAATAATAGTTACAAAAGGGAACTCTACTCAATTATAAATTTCAAACCAACACAAAGCAAATGACATGCCATATGAAGTTCATTTCATATTCACAGTTGTATTTCTAAAGTAATATGAATATCATGTAGTTAAAATCATGATAACTTAGTTTCTTTTGTCTACTCACTTATATTTCCTTGTCTCTTAGCATAATGCCAGTGTTTTATAAGCCTCACCTTGAAAAGATTTTGCATGACAAAGGACATATTCTTGCTGGTTTGGTTTTATTCAAATATGAAGGTATAATTCTCTTCCATCTAAATATATCAGCATACACAACTAAACTACCATGAATAAAGGATGCTATGAGATTACCTGTAGCAAGCTGTTCTTAATAAAAGCTGTGTTAAAACAGCAGTAGAAAAGGCGACCTCCTATCATTTTCTCATAGAATATGACACGTACATCTCCAGTTACCTGTACAAAGATTTAAAGTGAAATCAGAACATCTGGGGGTAGAAGTGAAAATGGATATTAGTAAAAGAATTCCATGAGCAAATACCAATACTTCTTGATTAGTATTTTTTTTTTCACAATTTGTAAAAAATAAAAGAGCTAAACCAATAAAAGGGTGCTATGATACGAAAGAAACTGATTAGAAAAGGACTAATTTCTTGGTCATTGATTACTTACTTGTATGGGTTTATCAAAGTAATGGTCCAAACATGATTTTTGGTATATAGCAGGACTCTCTGTGTCCATTTGAACTACAATGCGAGGTTCTTCTGTTTCTGATTGCTTTCCATCATCATCATCTTCAAGAATAGATATATAATAGCGAGGACTGTTGTTTCTCTGGTATCCTTTCTTAATTTGTCTACAGCTGCTACGGTAAGCTTCCACTGATGGACGATACACCTCATTAGGAATCTGTAAACAAATGGAACAAGAAAAAAAAAATATAAGGTGGCCTTCATAAACCATTCCAGAAAGACAATCAGTATTCCAAACATTGTTGTATCATAAATTGTGGTGAACTTGCCTCTTGTAGCTCTGAGATGACAAAGAATATAGTGTCAATGTTGACTGTATCATAAAGCCGGATTCGCCGCAATTCTCGGCTAGACGGTGGAGGCAACTTCACTTTTGGTGGTTCGTTTCCAGTTCCTCTAAGGACAGAATTAGAAAGTAGAGTGTCCCAATATGTCACATAACGTCGTTGACTTGGTATTGATACCTGATCCCACATAAGCAATAACATTTAGTTAACTTAATTCTTGGGGTGAAAGAAGAGTACATATTATTTTCACATTCAGAACCATTTATTACCAGTTTATCATTAGTGGATAGTCATTGTTTAAGCATTAGCAAAAACTTGTGTTGGTGAAGATAGATTTACATTTCAAATTGTTGGAACTATACCTAATTTAACTTACTCCTTCATTATTGGTTGTTCGTCTATCTGCATACAGTTGAAGAGCCTCATCAGCTGACATGCCGCAATAACTTAGGTATGCACACACCATTAATCCAGTTCTACCTTTTCCTGCCTGCATAATTGGAACCAAAGAGTACAAATGAGAAAAAAATGTAACTAGCTATAGCTAGATGTGCTAGGAGAAAGTATTTTACTCATTTTTTTTATCAGCAAAAATTAAATGAATTAAAACGGGACATTTCAGGGTTGTACTAACCCTTATACAAGTGTCCAAAAAAACCCATATCACTTAACTACAAACCAAAACAAAGCAACAGAAAGTATTTTACTCGTAAATTTAACATTAAGAATTTTCTTCCTTGTAGCAAACTAATTAATCTTGGAAGCAAAATTTCACTTGCTTTTAATTGCATTGATATATCAAGGGACTCCAATTTATACATAGTTTTAAGTGGAAGAATTTTACACAATCTTTATGAAATATCAAATATAAGCTTCTAGGATCAGTAAGAGTGAATAGCCATAAGTTCATAACAACTTAAGCCAACTATAAAACTCATTTAGATGACATCATGGCTTCATTCTGAAGATGAGAGTGAAGTTGTTTGCCTCACCATCAAAATCTCATGTGGCATATTATGATATTTATTGAGTTATTTATTTCCCCAAAATTTAATGTGATGAATTCTAAATCTTATTTGAAATTTGCTAAAAGATTCTAGTAGGAAGTGTGACCTCTCATACCATGCAATGAATAACAGCAATATTTTTGGGGTCACTTGACAGCCATGAATCCACACTTTCACAGAAAGCTCTGATCATTTCAAGAGATGGCACATGGTTATCATCAAAGGGGTATGCTTCCACACGTCCATAGAAGTGAGCTGGATCATAACTTTCTTCTATACAGAGATTATAGATCTGAAAATTTTAGAAAATGATATGGCTTAGCTATAACAATGACCAAAAGTGGGATAGGAAACAAGTAGAATGATAGGTACAAACAACAGCCTCTACAACTGTCATTTGTCAACATTGATACCTAGTCAGAAGATCGAACAAGAAAAAAATTCTTGATTAGTCTTCAGAGTAAACAAAAGAAAAAATAGGTAATAATAGTGTCATCCACTTTTATGAAGATGTAAGTTACATCAGACAAATGAAGAAAATTAAATATCAGTAGCAACGAATGATAAACGAAAATCATAATAACCCACAAGTGACCTCAAACTATGACTAGTACACAAATAATTGGCCTAAACTCAAGGGAAAAAGTATAGCCTTTTTCATCAAATAAACATGATATTAGTGCCATTTGAAAGATTTGGTAAAAGAAACTAACCACTGTCATGCCCTATACTAGATTAAATAACAAAGACAAACTAAAAAAACTCTGGATTTAAAGAACAAAACATCCAATGATTGATATCCAAAAAATGTAAATGAACAATAGTTCAATAGACACACAAATTAGAGCATAACTAAACAAGTATGGATAATCATGATGAATTTCCAATGCATTGAAGGTAGACAAGATAATAATATGCACCATACATGACTATGAGTTGAAGGTGCACCTTATAGTGGTCATAATGTCTCATGTCCAACACAGATTTGACTTGCCAGAGAGGATTTCGATACATTGCTCGCATTCTTTGGGAAGGAAATGACATTGCTAATACTCGATCGGTGATATATGACATGTCAAGATCATAACCAGCTATAAGCATTCTTCTGCGTTGCTTAGATACCAAGTTACGAATAAAATTCTTGGTTAGGTAACTGATCATGTGATGATGTAAACTTAGGTCCTCAGCTTTGGGTGGATCCTGCTTTGTAAGTTTCAACCCCATTAGGTTGATAAGCCAGGTTCCACACTGACAAGAAACCTATGACAAAAAATAAAAAGTTTGTAAAATAAAGAGTGATAAGGGTTAGATGCACAATCAAAAAGAACAAAAATCAGTGAACTGCCTAAATATTAATCATTCATTCATGAAGCTTTATAGTACATATTCTACTCTGTTGCAGGGTACACCTTTTTTTACAAGTATTCATGAAAGGTGTGCAATGAACGCATGGTATCACAGGATACACCACTTTAAACCGATTTTCGCTAATCAACCAAAATCAAATCACTTCAACAAAAGCTTATAGGAAAATAATGTTCATTCTCAACTAACTCAGAAAAACAAAGAAGCATTACAATCATTATATAGAAGCTGCCCTTATACTAATCATTTAATGGAAATTATAGGTTTCAAGCAACATCAGGTTGTTAAAGGCTTTAAACCATAGTCCTTGATATTATGGTTTTTGAGGTCTCCACACAACTCAACATGGCCATATCTGTCTGCAATTTTCCATAATTTTGATAATCGCAACACACAATCACAGCAATAAGCAAGAGATTACATCCCCAAATTATCAATCATAAATTGCATTTATGATCCATTAGTAGAAGATGAACGTAATGTCTGGCTAAAGTTATCAAATTTTGTCCATTTTTTTTGTTAAGAATCCCTTTTGTAAAAGATAAAACATTTGGGCATAAATTTTCCTTCCTAGATCACTACAATATGTGATTTTTCACAGCCACATTGTAAAACAAAGAAAAAACGAATACAAAAGACAGAGAGAGAGAAAGTGGGTGTGATCAATGATGATACTTAATTAAGCGGAACATGTAGCTGCCGATCAGGGCTCTGAAATTGGAATAGCAGAAAACAGCAAAACCTAGGGCTCCAAAGGAAAGTAGGAGACCCTAGAGAAGCTGGTGATGGGATGAAATGAGGAGGAACTCCATGACCCATGTTGTGATAGGTTAGGTTGGTAACATAAGAGAGAAAAATTTGGGAATGGGATTGGCAGAAATGATTTTCCATATTTAGAGGAAATGGTGACCTCATTTCATCACAATATCGCCAAATTTGGACACAACACAGCCGAAAACATAGGAAAGGCTCTGTTTTGTTATGTTCTGTCCTGTCTTACTTTGTTCTTTCCCATTACTTTTTCTCATGTTATGTTGCCTTTCACAAGGACCCAAACACTTTATACTCTTCATTCACTTCACTCATACATCTCACGTTGCAATTTTTTTCCCAAAACTTGTTTTGAAATGCTTAATTTCTCCTGGTTCCCAAAATTGTCAATTTTTTTTTTTTTAGATTAAGGTGTTACAAATCATGTGAGAGACATCCATTAACTTAAACAAACAATCGATGTCTCTCTATATAGCACTCACACACACGGATACGAATAAGAAGATATATATAATTTTTAGAATGTAGTACAGGAGAATATGGTTTATACATTATATAATTATAAATTATATAGATTGACAATAAAAATTTATATGCACATGTATGTTTTAATTATTTTAGCATACAAATGATTTTTATTGTTGGTTCAAAAGAATTTGTTCCTTATTTTTATAATCATATTACAAATTTATATAAAAAAATTTAAATTTTTAGAAAATTAATATATTTTTCCTTTTTAAAATTATGTTAAAACTGTGTTAAAATTATCAAAAATCCAACAAATATTTTTTAAATTGGACATTTCACTAATACGTATTCTACGAGTGTCGTATGAGTATTACATGAGTTTAAATAATTAAATTTTATTCTCAAACAATTAAAAATCATAAGTATAAAATTTAGGCTATATAAATTAAATTCATATTTAAATTACTGTATGGTATGACCTAAATTTAGTCTGTATTATGAAATATAATAATTACTCTCACTAAAATCCATTTTTCTCCTCTTCTTTAATCTCATATTTCAAGTTTTTTACTTCTTGGTCAAATCTCAAAAGTAGTTCCCAGAGGGGTGATGATATTTTTACACCCAATTTTTTTTCTAATTCCCATTTTATAATAAAATATTATATTTTGTTAATAAAATTAATATAAATAAATAATAATATATTTTGATTTTCAAATCAAAGTGAAAAAAAAAATATGGATGTTAAAATTGGATCAAGTATGAATTTTGTTTACGTCCCGTGCAAACAAATTATATTTTAAAAAGTGTGAAAAGGGAAGAAAGCGAGTAGGCACGAGATTCATTGGGAGAGAAAATTTTGAGTGAGGAGTGATTGCAGAACCACCGCGGAACCCTTCGCCGCTGAACCCCGCCGGCGAATCGGCCCCACAAGGAGAGGAGTGATTGCAGAAAAGCGGAACCGTTGGCATTATTCTCATCGCATCTCGTAAGTTGATTTTTAGGATTTCTACTTTTGAATATTTGGGTAAGGGTGTCCATGGAAAGCATATCGATGAGGGAGAGCGTGGAGCTTGACAGAGACTAACGTGAACGGACGATCCTGTGGCGTAAACGGACGAACGTCTAGCACAAGCGTCTACCGTGAGCGAACGAGCGTCCAGGACTAGCGTCTAGCATGAGCAAAAGAGCGTCTATCATGAGCAAACGGGCGTCTAGCATGAGCAAACGAGCGTCTGGCTTGAGCGAACTAGCGTCTATCCTGAGCCAACAAGCGTCTATCGTGAGTCAACAAGCGTCTAGAGTGAGTCAACAACCGTTAGCGTGAGCCAAGGAGAGTCTAGCGTGATTTCAAGCTACAGAGAAAGAGAGAAACTGCAGAAGAAGAAGAGAGATCTAGGCGTGAAAACAGAGGAAGATTTACAAAAAATGGGGAGCGCAACAGTGGGTTGACCCGTGCATTACTGTGACAGATTGTCATTGTGAATGCTTGTATCTGAAGTGTATAGGTTTCTACTTGGTCCTTTGTTTTCTTTCCCGTAATAATTTTCCTTTGGTTAATTAGTTAGTATTTTCCTGTTTATTGTATTCTGAGGAGTCCTATACATTGTATGTTTTCTTTTGACCTCGTCAAATATTTGTTGCTAAATCGAACCTATAATGTTTCCTTTACTTTAGTACTGTGACTACTTATTAGTATGGTTATTAAAACCAATTTGGAACTTTACGTGGTTGTCTATTTAGTTCACTTAGAAGTAAGTTATAAAGTGGTTAAAAGTTCAGTAAGAATGTAGCAGTGTTGGTATATGTGAACCGTATGATATGAAGTTATTATGTTGGTCAATTAGGTAGTTATAACATGGTTAAATATTCAGTAAGAATATACAAAAGGAAGTTAGACACTGTTAATGAAAAACGGACATAACAGTATTATGAAAGGAAGTGCTGGCGGATTGCTGCACACCACATGGCGTTGGCGAATTCAGTTTTCTCTGCCAGCACATTGTGGCCACTTTAGATGTGTGATTTTATTTGATGTGATCCATGGATTTGATTTGGTGTGATGCATGGAATTGACTTTGAAATGTTTTTGCAGCATATAAATGACAACTCCTGAACATGAAGTTCATGAATCGGAGAAAAAAGTTTGAGTGATAATGTTAATTGCTTTTGTGCATTTTGATGACATATTTGTTTTGGTGGTGACATGCTTGAGTTATTGCTTGTTATATATAGGTTTCACTGCGACATTCTTGTCAGACAAAAAGTATTTGAGGATTGTTAATAAAGAGGTTTTGTTTGTAATAAAGTATGAAGTTGTAGCAAAAAATACTCGACCCCGCACAAGCATAAAAAGTTATTAAATTGCCATGTTTTGACCACATCACACGTTGTCAAATGGGAGTGGCTTCACCAAATGGTGTCAACGTATCGCTGCTGTTAAGCACATAGCAGCCCCAACAGGGGATTGCTCAAGATGCAAATCCCATGAAAAAAATCACTGTCAAACTTATAATAAAATGAACAAACAGGACATAAAGGATTTTTCAATTACGCATGCTTTCTTTTATAAATTTCATCGATGATTCCATGGCTTTCACAACAACTTAAAAAATCATAAGGTTTAATGGACTTGAGACAGTTTTATTGAAGGCCAGGAAGCAATAAAAAATTGAAAAACATAGACAGCAGCTTTCATTCAAGATGGTCATGTGGCCTTATTGACATGAACATTGCAGCATATTGTAAGAGCCTGCGCTCAGTCCCTCCAATCTCCCTTACAGGCGTCACTGGACCTCTAGTCCTCTGCCTGTAACGTCTCCAAGCAAATTGAATGTTGACAGCAGCCCAGGTTCTCCAATTAGATGAGTAATATCTTGCTGTTCTCTTCAGCCTCTCGTTGGCAAACTTGTACCTGAAGTGATCAGTGATGTACCTCAAGTGCTCTGCATCAAGGCCAAAGGCTTCTGCTGATTCAAGACACACAAATGTGGCTGAGGAGGCTGGAAGTCTATCTATAAATGGCCGGCGAAGGCACCATGAAAGTAGCTCGTCACCCAAAAACCCTCCTGGCTCAAGGATGCTTAAGGCTACCATGCCTTTGCTCAGACTTTGGCTCCGCTTTATGCGTCCTCGGACGATGAACATCATCCTTGGTACAGGATCACCTTCTCTGATTATCTGTTTCACAAGGGCATTAATAACATGATGGTCTTTTGCACATGGAATGCTTGGAAGAAAATATGGTATCAAATGATATCAATTGTTTACATGAGTAATACCTTTTCATCTTTAGAGAAGACTAGGGGCCTCACCCTGTCACAGATGTTGTCAAGAATAAGGTCATCTAAGTTGTGGAACAAAGGAACCTGTCAAACAGAAAAAACAACTTTTTAGTAGAGGTTGCTTAAATTTCCATAGTAAAAGGGTATTTTATATTGCTCTTATTATTTGCCAATCACAAAGTGATGATGTAATTTCCCCTCTGCTGTAATATTGTTATTTTATAAATAAGTAGCCGTCTTAAGCATGAAGTTTGCAGCATTAAATATTTGTAGGTGGTCAGTTAAGTGGTAACCCAATAAGAACACTATTAGACTAGGCTTTGTATCATCTTAAAATTTTGGATTTATGACTAAATTAATTATAGAAACTAACTCATAATAAGGATTGTCTTCCACTTCTACACATTATTTTAGCCTTTTGGTCATTTACTAGTTAATACGGAATCTTCATCATGATACAGTGAAATTATCCAAGTGGTATGGAGGGTTATGGAGAAAATTCCATAACTGTGTAGAATTCATGTGTGGGGTGAGTTTCGTATCAGGTGGAGATAACTGAGATGAATAATATATTAGGAGAAAAACGCGAAACTCATTATCTTGATGAATTGTAAGTCATGCAAACATTGAGACCGGTGGCAACTGCACAAGAAAATAATTTCTCTTTGGAAAGTGATTAAAAGTTCTGCGAGAATCTTTCATTCACTCACCTTTTTAATGAGGTCGAGGCAAAGATGGCGCTTGATGTCCCTCCTCAGCCCCTCAGGCAAGTCTTTGATCATTTCCATCTCATCTTCTCCTCCCATCGCAGCCCATCTCTGACGTTCAAAATGGCGAACTCTTTGTCTTAATCGTGATGGCAACTGCCTCCTCCTCATCCACCACTCCATGTCTCGACATCTCAGCTGCATCTTTCTCTTCTTTGCCATGACAGCATGTAAGAATACCTGGGAATGACACCATTTGTTACACCATGTTTGAGTATGAGCATCCTTTCATACTTAAAATAATAATGATTTTTGCATACCTGAATGTTACCAATCAATAAAGTGAAAAGCAACAGTCCACTGAGTACGATGCATATACTGAAAATCACTTCTAGCCAGTTACTAGTGGGTTCAAGATCATTTCCGAAAGTGCTGCAAGAATAGCAGGGATTATGAACACAGATGTTCAGTCAAACAGACGAGAAGCTTCATGCATGACATTTGAATACATCTCAATCAAACGCATTTAGAAAACATTTCTTTTGCATGAACCCAAATCCAGTCTATTTTCTTTATTCATTAAAACCACCAACTAGATAAAATAACGCTACACATTTCTGTTTAACCGATTAACTATACGGTATTTTTGGATATAATATGACCACTGGAAAACTACAAATTGAAACTAAGATAGCAGTACAGATATGGTGAAACCGAAAATACAAAATATTTATCAAACACACTGTTAAAAGAATTGCAATCAAAACACTTCAACAGTACAATTATCAAAACGCACTGTTAGTTTTCAACTACTTGAATGCGTTCTGGTGTATAGAAAAGCAGTTATCAAAACGAAATGTCTTCAGGGTTGAGAGAGATGCATCATGAGCCAAGCCCATAGGCATAATAAATGTTTATTGAGTTCAGATGTATGGATTTATACACATTCTAACATGAACAAACACGAACTACTTAACTTGAGAAATACAACATAAGCAGTCTGTTTATTAACCAAATTACCTGAGGGTCATCAAACCCCAAAAAATGGGATAAAGAATCTTTACAGCCAAAGAGTTGCTTGATATGACTGGAAGTGCCCATTGGTAGATCCCATATTTGAAAGGTCCTTCAACATCTAAGCAATAAGGCTTTTTTAACAGTACTGTTGAATTCCCACCACAAGAACTTCCTATTGCGCCTGCCAAAGACTGGTAGCATACCTCCTCTGAGCATGACACAGAAAGATTGCATCCATTAGTTCTCTCACACTGCTGTCGCAGGCATGACGCAACTCGTTGAATTGCAAGGACATACCAGCACCCTCCAGCAACCTATAAATTAACCATGAGGGAAAAGAAAAACAATTTTCATTTTTTCAGCAATGAATTTAGTGACAACTTGATCATATGCTCAAACTTCAGTTATAGAGTGTACTTACATGGGAAGCAATAAAATAAGCTATGAGATTGAGACCAAAGCCCCACCAAATGGTACCAAAGATGTAGCCCGTGACTTTTTGCATTCTTCTCATCATGCAGATGCTATGGTAAACCTTGGGGAGAAATTGGAACAAAAAAATCAATAGCATTATGGTCATAATGATTTTAATTCGCTCTTCTCTGATCAATTTTGGCACTACCAACCAAAACACAGCCTGCAAAAAGAAGGGAAATGTAGTTAAAAGGGGGTTGACGACATCCTCTAAACAGGAAAAGACAGCATGCTATTGGATATATATAAATTACTTTTATTGGCTTATTTCAGTATATTCTATTAAGAAGGTGACAAGACATGGAAGAAGACAAATGTGTTTATGACTGTGAAACATTGACACACAGTTAAATATATTTCACTGTGCTACTGACCATGTGAGATGTCTATGGTTTGCAGTCCTGTAACAGTCGATGGAATGTAGCAGACCGTGAAATCAAACTTTCAAAATTGTATGCAGAGTGCTAGATTACTTAGTGTATGCTTACATTTTAGTTAAAAAATTAACTTGAGTTGAATTTAGTTGGAGTTGAAAAAAATAATAACTCATTCAAACTTTTAAGTTAACGAAAATTTGAAATGAAATTTTAGTTTTAACTGTATCTGAAAAAAATGTTAAATATGTTGATGCAATATTCAATAAAAAATAAAAGTTAGTTTAGAAGTTCTGACTGAAATTCAAGTACACTTTTAAAAGTTAAGGTACCAGTCTAATAACTATTGTCTTCTCTTTATGCACTGGTGTTAGAGGCAAAATTCCAATTTGGTTACTTCAATTATTATGTATAAAACTATTATAAAATAATGAGTGATGTGTTAAGATAACACATGTTATATATTACACAGAAAACGGATAAAAAAAGTATTACACAGAAAAATGTATAAATTACACTTTTGTTTCCTTTAATTTAGATTATGAACAATATTGCTCTTCAATCTCTTTTTATGGTACATAATTTAGTCCCGCTATGTTTAAAACTGAGAAAATTTGGTTCCTAAAGAAGTTTTAAGCTAACTGAAATCTGAAATCCCTAAATTCTCATTTTTACATAACACGTTCACAAATGGAATTGATCGAATTGTTTTCTACCTTTTTCCACTCAAAATAAAATAAAATTTTCATCTATAAACCCTAATTTCACATCTTACAAAATCCTGCAAATATAAACCCTAATTTCACATCTTACAAAATCCTGCAAATATTATTAATTTTTCAAAAAATTTATAACTTCTAAATTTAGAAATTGTTTTATATTCCAAATCCTAATGGTGTTGAAAAATGAGAACATTAACGGTTTAGCTATAAAAAGTTCACAGAAAATAAGATGTTCTCAATTTTAAAGTTAGAGCAAATTTAAAGGGTATAGTAAAATAATTTTAAAAAATAATAATATTTTTTATATGTTCTTAAATAATTAAAATAATTGTGCAAATATAACTAAAAATAAGTTAATTTTTTTAAGCAAGTTCAATTTTCCAACTGCCACAAAATTTACTTTAAAAATATTAACAAGTTTATCCAAATTACTAAATAAAGATTTAAAATATTAATTTAAAAAAAGGTATAAATGACATTCCTTACCATTATTTTTATTGTAATTTAAATTTGAATTTCCCCTTAATTTTATAAAAGAATTTCTTTATCTATTTCACTGTATATATAAGTAGGGATACATTGTTTTGTAAAAAAAAAGTTATCCTCTAGTATAAGGATATATATATATTTATTGTTTGCAAGTATCTTTATTTTCTTCAAATATAATTATCTAAATGTTCTACCAAATATAATTATCTAACTTCTCCACTTAAAATTATGTAAATAAATAAAATTCAATTTTTAGATTACTATTTAGAATTATAATTTTTTTAAAATTAAAATAATATAGGTGTACAATGCAAGAGTGCATGTGTTTTTTTCCGCCAGTTGTATGAAGTGGATATTTTTTTAACTGCCTCTATTGTCTCTTTTATTGTTTCCAAGTAATAAGTATCTCTTACTTCTCCATTAAATATAATCCTCAAACTTTTCTGTCTAAAATAGTATAAACATACATTTTTTTAATTCTTAAATTATTCTTTTAGCATTATATATGTTTTAATTGTACTATTTAAATTTAAAAAAAAAATGGATACATGTAGCCAATGTGTTTCCTAGTTTTTTTTAATTATCTTATAAACTTTTTGCATTATTACACTGATTACAGAATCCATGGTTAAACTGTCTGTTTGCAAGTGTGGATAGAAAGCAAAGAAGAGAAAAAAAAATCACTGAATTAGAAATTGAAAGCAGAGGAAATTAATTCTCTTATACTTCTTTTCAACTAAATAAAAAAATCCTTATTCGTATTATTTTATTTTATGTGTATTTTTCTTACACTCACTCACTTAGAAGTGAAGGCGTTGTAGTGCATGCGCGTGAGTGTGGTGTGAAAGAATGAAAAAGTAGAAAAAAATGAAAAAAAAACTCTCACCTGGGGAACTGGGAGGATCACGAATGCGTCGAACCAGAATCCCTTCAACGATCGCAGGTAATGCGACGCGATCTCACGCGCGTCCCACACCAGTTTCCCGCACCCCACTACCAGCGACTCGCGCGACACGTACGCCAGCCGGAACTGCAGCCACACGTGCAAGAGATGCACCGCGTCCACGCACGTCCGCGCCACCGTCACCATCGCCGCCAGCCCTCCGTCCATGTAAAGGCACGGCGACCCCTCCCTCCCGATCGACAGCGAGTAGAAGAACAGCGGGTCAATCGCCAACGCCACCCCACGCGCCAGCAGCAGCGCGCGGTTCCACTTTTGCACGCGCTTGCTCCGCGGATCCAAAACCCTCCCAAACGGTCCAATATTCGAACCGGATACGGTCCGAAACCCGAGAACCTTGTTCGGCCGATTCTGGATCGGAACAAGGGAGGAGCCGGCCGAAGCCTCCCATTGCGGCTGGTTAAAACTGTCGCAGCTGGTGGAGTGAAACACCGGCACGCCAACCTGCGTGCAAGCGTAACACTCTACCGTGCTGCCAAATGGATTGTCATCCACAACAACGGCACCGACGACGTTCTCGTTGCTCCCACTCTCTCCATTACTAACTGTGTTCCTTCTTCGCAACTTTTTGCCAATCCACCTGCCAAGACGAACATACAAAATAAATGCTAAAACAAACCTCATAACCTAGTTCTCATAGAATTTTGTGTCAGCACACGCTGAATTGGTTGAACATGTTACATAATCTATAAACAAAGAACGTTCTGGAATATCTGTATGTAAAAGTGTGTGATTGATGATTAGTTTTAAGAGAAAATAGAGATGTCCATTTTGATAGTGTATTTGAAAATTGGTTAAGGATGAAGAAATGACATTTTGGGCATAGAAACCGAAACGGTTAAGTTGTGAAAACGATGTGAGAAGTATGAAATGAAGGATTTGAGTGTGAGAGATAACCAGAGGAGGGAGAAGGTGTTGGGCATGGTTGATGATGGAGAGAAACCATGGGAGGAGGGGAGTTAGATGGAGGAAAAGTGGAGTGGGGTTTAGGTGTGTCAGGGTATGCACATGGAAGAAGAGTATATAAGAAAGAGGATTGGAAGAAGAAGATGAATTTGCATGTGAATCAGGAGTGTAGGGATTGGAGCTTACGGTTACGCAACGTTGAGGGAGTGATGGTGGGGTTGGTTGCTATACGTTGTTCTGTATGCTCTTTGCCCTTTTCTACCACCCTTGGGACCACCTTCTTTGTTTCTTCCATGCCTCATACGCTCCCACTCTTCTTTCTTCTTATCCTTTCCCACATTCACCATAATCATGACATCAAAATATACATGTTAGGTTTAAACTCTAAATCAATATGAGAGTTTATAACTTCTAAAGATTTTTATGTATTCGATTAAAAATTGTTCTTAACTTCTGATTTGTATGTATTTGATTAAAAATTGTTAAAGGATTTAAGTTATTAGATGTTGTTTTAATGTTCTGAAAGAAAAGTAAATTTTGATTTATGATAATCTTATCTTATGTGTTAGTGAAATTTTGATTGATGTTATTTATAAATATTGGAATACTTGGATCATATTTATTTATTTCTTTTGATAAAAATTGTTAAAACTCTAAAATTATCTACTACATTAATTTCTAAACCCAATCTCATCTACATAAATTTTATCTGTTTCTCTTACATTAAACGCACAAACTTTCTTATACCATATACACCTCACTATGAGATTCTATATTTTGAATTTACTTTACATTAAGAATTTTTTAACAGAAATTTGAGAGAGTAAAATATTGTTTCTTCAATTTAAATTATATTTTAAATCATTATTTTTGGTGTAGAAATTGTATTAATATATATAAGGAAAAGATAAAGAATATGTGAAACATAGAAATAGAGATAATTATATGCGATATTATTGTTTTGTGTTTAAGATTGCAAATACTGAAATCGTTATATGAATGATGATAGGGGGAGACTACACCCACATACATCAACGTTAAAAAAAACAAAAAAGTATTTGAATAGTTTAAGATTGTATTTTGAAACGTATGCCAAAACTTTAATGATTGAAAACATAAAAACATTCTACCAATCTCCCCACACCAGCTGGCTTGTTTTTCTGTTGGATCAATAAAAACAAACTACATTAAATTATACATAATATTTAAATCCAAATATTTCTGCAATCACATATTTTATTCATCTTTATTATTTCACTGTAGATGGATATTATTAATTAATATATTCACCTAATTTGCAATTTTATATTAGTATGTTATTATAATTTATCGTAGCATTTATTCGGGCTGCATGCATTGCCACATAGCTTTTGGTTATTTGTTACAAGAGGGAGGACTCTACTGATTAGAGTATCTCTTAAATATTTTTATTAATTTTTTTAATAATATATAAAAATTATAATATTAGAAATAGAGGTTTGTTATTTGTAATAGTTGTACTACTTCAAGAAAATTGTCTTTCATAAAAAATATTAGCCGTTTAAAAAATACATGATAAATATTTGTAGTTATATTTTAATTTATACAACGTTTTAGGTTATGGAAACGTTGTTTGAGAAAACGTTTGGATTGCAGTCATTTGAGAGATTTGAAGACATAGGAATAAATACATCTTTAAAGATGAAGTGATTGATCATTCTGAAATTTTCTTTTTAACTCAGCTAAAAGTTTGATTTTAGATTACTCTAATTTTACTTTGGTTAGTTTTTCCTTTTCTATTGGTGTCTTAACTTGTTGATTTGTTTCTTTATGATCAAAAGTCTTTGTAGTTTGTTAGTTTGAGTAGTTTGGTTTAATGATGTTGTTCTTTTAGGTATCTTGGTTGGTTTTGAGTTAGTAGATTATAACATGGTTGTAGAGTCTCTCTTTTAAATGAAGTTGCTTTTAAATAAAGTTGGTAGTAAGTATATGAGTTTGACTAAGGTTCATATTTATTTATTTTTTTATATATATTTTTTTAATTTTCTAGATTCTATGATAATTTAAAAAAAAAAGTTAACGTAGGACAACATTGAAGTATTACGTAATGCAATGTCATAATAAGAAAATAAATGAATAATAGAATTTTGGCAGCAATATTTTTTAAAGAAACAATTTAAATATAAACTAATGTCAAGCTAGTATAATTTGGAGCATGGTTGATGGCCCTTTCTTTGTCGATCCACAGTGGAGCAAATGGCTTATTCATAATTATAAAAACTGTAGAAGATATTTATTTAATAAATTTTGTGTTTCGTTATTTATAAAAAAAAAATACTGATAAATATGTCACTAATTAACAATAGCTAAAATCCAATTAGTTTAAATATGGGTAATTACGTACAATTATTATGTTTGGTTCTTGCTTTGTGTGTTCTAAGCTATGGTTGCTTTCAAAGTGACGTGACGGGTAATTAATAAAGGGAGTAATAAATTAAGTGGTTTAATAGCCACGAACTTGAACTTGGTTACTTAGAACTGAATCATTTTGATGGAAATTATAATACATTTAAGAATGAAAGACAAAAATGGGAAAGTGAAAAAGTGTTACAATTAACTATATACCATTTGTGGAAGAACATCACCACGTGCTTCTATTAACTAAAATATTAAACTCTTTGGCATTTCACTTTTGATGTGGAGTTATTAGCCAACGTTTTCCATCATTTCAAACACTTCATAAAAATGTAGGTTATATTCCACATTTAATTACCCAAAAACTTCAAAACATCTTTTTTATAAGTAAAAAATAATAAATAAATATAAATCATTTTAAGAATAATCTAACCATTATACATAAATAAAAATAAAAATAATATAAATTTTTACATTTTAACTTAAACTAATCTTTCAAAAAAATTATTCACTAACAGAACTTCTAAATAGTAACACTATGTCTAATCATAATTCAAATTTATAATTTTAACTTCCAAAATAGCATAAAAAAATTCTACCCAAGTAAAACGTAGAAGTTGTATAATCAAAATATGATTAGGGTTGGAATGAAAGAGAGAAAAAATGGTGAAAGAATGAATAGTGATGATAAACTAATAAATCAATAAAACAAATAAATATGGTTTACGTGTTTTCTTTATCAATGTATAATAACAAGGATGAAACTTTATTGGGACGCAAGAAGCCATGGCCCCTCATTTGATTTGGTATTTTTATCAATATATAGTTAGTTTCTCTTGTCGTATATAAGCTTGTTTTTCTCATCGTCTATAATTGAAAAGGATAACAAAAAAATGCTAAATATATACAATTATATAGATTTGTGAATTGGGCATATTAAATATATTGACCAACATGTATAATCTTTAATTTATTATAATAAAGTATTAATGTACTCTAATATAGATTTTGCGTGTTAGGGTTGAGTGAGTGTGCGAAATGGTAGGTAACAACTTTCCGGAGGTGGAAGGTTCGTGATGTTTGTATTATTAGTATTACACATCAAATTTCGATATATATATAAAGTTGATATTGTCATTCACATATTGTATTATTGATATGATGTTCGATTGGTAACTTTTACATGATTGAATATTCTATCGGTGTAATTTGTTTGAATATTTTATAAATAACGTGGTTGAAATTAATTTATAAGAAATTAATGACTAATTTTTGGACCGCGTAATTTATCATAAATACGAAATTTTACTTTAATATTAATAATTTATTAACTATGTAATTTATTATAAATACGAAATTTTACATTAATATTGATATTAGTTTTGTGACCTACCATGATTCATGTCTATAACCAATGACTCGTTATAACACTATAAATATACACTACGTATAAGATAAATATATGGATTATTGAACAATATTTATTATTTTTACTTTTCATGTATTGAATTATAACTTAGACACAAGAGTATCTTTTGCAGATATCTCACTCTATTGAAGATTTCACATCGACATTTATTAGTATATAAATGAGTGCAAATCTCACATTATAAACTGATTTTATAAATTTTGGAAAGATTTAAAATTCACTTCTTAATACAATCTCACCATAAAAAATAAAATCTTGTACAAGGACACTACAAACATTCAGAAGAAAACGGAGTATCCTTCCGGATCCATACAAAAACATATATATTCTCATAAATTATTTTCAATACACAATAACTGAGAATTTTTTATGTCTTGAAGTCAGATAAAAATCAAGGATTATATGTTGAGAAAATTAAGATTTATTTCAAAAAAAGAGATTATATTTGAATTGAAGTTGAAGAACATCATATGGTCCCATTTTGTTTAATGACAATATTCTCCATTATTGTATCCTTTTAGGTTTTTGGAGAGTGACACATGGTGATTGTTATTTTACGAGTATGATATGAACTATATTCCAAAAATGTTGCTACCGTAATAAACTGGCAATACTGTTCCAAGATTCCTACAGAGTACTCATTTGTTTCCCTCTTCCTCCGGAAAACCAAACCAAAGCATAAAATAATCAAATCATTCCAAAAAAAAAGTAAATTATTTGTCTCTCAATAAAATTCCATGTAAATTCATTCAAAGTAAATGCAATTCACTTGGTGTACATCGTTATTAAAACACTTCTGCTGTATTAATATTTTGAAATTTTAATAATTGTTCTTTTCAAGAGATAGGTTATTTTTTTTATCGTTGAAATTGCAAACAAAAAATCATTAAGTTTTATCTTTCAAAAAGAGTTTTCTATATACAATTATAAAGAACTTGATTATCTTAAGTGTGTTGATTCTTGTTGATTATTGTCTTTATTTTAATTATAGAAAGAATGAACAATTACCTCTCTTAAAAGATATGAGCACACGTGCAATTGAAGATTCCGAATCAAAAGTGCTTCATAATCCTTTTAGATTTGGATATAATTTCTTTTACATTTAGAGTAAAGATTGGAGTATAATTTTCACGTGAGATCTTACAACCTACATGTCTTTGTATGAGACACTCTTGTGATAATTAAAAGGCTGAACAATAAACTTAGGTGAATTGATAAAAAACAAAATCCCTCTAAACAAATTTTCTTAAAGGTATTTCTTTTCTTATCTCTTAAAAATAATTACACTAAAAAAACATTTTAAAAATATTTCAACCTTTATATAAAAATAATTTAATAAACATAATTTCTTCCTTCTATTAAATTAATCAATCATCTAAATCACACTCAAATTGAAAAATATTATATAAATAAATTATAATAGATAAAACAATCAATATGATCCTACAAATTCATAATTCATATTTAACAAAAACAAGAAACAAGTGATTGGCGCAAAAGACCATAGACAAAATAAATTTTAAAGGTATTTCTTAAAGATATTCCAAAGCATAAATTATTGTGAGGTTGTAGATGAACTTTTTTGTGGGAGTGAATCCAAGACCCCCTTCAGATAAAAAAAATATCAACCACTAGACCAGAAAAATTCTTTGATCATATTATCATTTTTATTATACTTATTATTATTAATACAATTTATATATATTATTATTAATATAATTTATACTTATTATTATTAATATAACTTATATTTATTATTAATAATATAATTTATACATATTATTATTAATATAATTTATGCATATTATTATTAATATAATTTATACATATTATTATTAATATTATTAGTATTATAAAATATTTTTAATATTATTAATATTATTAGTATTATAAGTATTATTAGTATTATAAATTATTATTAGTATTATTAATATTATTAGTATTGTTATTAATAATAAGTATAATAAAAATCATAATAATACAAAAGAAGTTGAGTGTTGTAGTGGTTAAATTTTTTCTAATCACTGAAGGAAGTTGTGTTTGAATCCCGTATGTAATATTGATTTTACATACGAATTTTCATCCGTATATAATTCATGTTTTTGTTGTAGTGTTTTGTTAAAAGTGTATGGCACTGAAATTGGATGTAACATTTTGTTTGCGTAAATATGGTTATAATTTATGAAGGAATGGTTTTCTTTATTGAAGATACAAGAGATTTTGAAGTCATTTTCGAAAGGGGGAACGAAGAAGGTGCGTTTGCCGTTGCAGAATCTTTTCACACTGTGAACTGTGAGTGAACACGAAGCTGGACATGTTTCTTTAGGAAATAAAGAAGGAATAATCATTGTTTTTATATAAGAAGGAACAGTGATTGTGAAAAAGCTTGAATCAAAATGGTTCAAATTATTGTCTTCTTTCGCGTTCCAATCCTCTAAAGTGAAACGTGAAGCACGATTGAGGATAAAAACTAAAAGTTGTACCAAATAATGTACCGAAAGGAAGCCATAAAGCTTTTCCTAAAATCAAAGTTTATTCATGAAACTGAAAACTGAAAGCGAAAGCCTAACCCCATTTATCATTCAACTATTATTTCCCCCTTAAACATCTTCCATATTCAAATGTGCATAGATAACATATTTTTCATTTATAAGTTCATGTATTTTAATGTTACTGTAAAATTGATATAATTACAATATGTAATTATATTTGATATGGTCAAAATATAATTTTACTTAAAAGTTAAGATTAATGACAATTTAAATACATTTTTTTTAATATATGAAAGGATATTTTAAAGATAAAATTGTGACGAAACACTGATCTTTAAAGCGAACAATACCTTATATACAATGATTGACTCTAATAATGTTGTCTCTCGAACTTAAAGTCATAACAATATCATCATAAACCTATTGTTTTGATTAAATCCATTTTCCATAATATAATTTTTTCATAGAGATATAAGTAATGTTAGGATAAATTAATTATCTAAATCATATTATCATTATAAGATAAAATCATATCATCCAAGAACCTCATAGAAATTGTTAAATCCACATGCTTATTAAAATAACATTTGTAATTACAAATTCTTATGATCCAGGTCTTGAGAAAAGGATTTATATAAGACATTCATGGCTATACAGTGTAAACACAGCATCAAGGAACTGCATTATTTTTATATGGAAGTTTTAGATGAAAAAATAGTGACATGCACACGTCGAAATTCCTCCAATAATTACAAAACAACAAAATCCTTATCTTTCGTGGGACCATCAAATAATGGATGCTGTTATTTTCAAACATCCGTACAAATCAAATGTTCTACCCTACCTTTCTCTCCTTCTCAATTCTTGAAGTAAAATCGAAGTAAACAATTGCTTCCTACTTCTACCAAGGACAAACAAACCAATTTTTTTATACATTTTATCTAACTTAATTACCCAAAGAGATGTCGACACATGTCAATGCAACTTCTATAATTATAGACCAAACTTTTGAAGAAGAAACATGATCAAAGTATCAAAAGTTATTTTTTTAATATAATCAATTAAGCGTATGGATTTTTTCTTATAACTATAATTCGATAAATTGTGTCAAATATTATATATGTATTCTATTATCTTTATAAATATATATATATATATAAATAAATAAAATAAAAATATGCATTTAACAACTATTAACACTTTAATTACGATATACTAAATCATAACTTAAATGTTACAATGTTTTTTTTACCTTTACCTTCAACCAAAATCTTTGAGAATAATTACAGTGGAATCATATTTATAAACCGATGATTACCTCTACGAATGATGAGACCCAGGTAATACCTGTCAACTGGTACACAATTCGTTGATGCGTCAGTAGTTTTCTAGTTCCTCGAAGTTCTTTCTCTCGCTGCGTGTGCTCCGTCAGTCGGGGTACCTGCGATTACACTCCGACGCTCAAGTCAGTACTAACATTTCTGGTATGTTCTCTTAAGATATGAAAAACGTACTTGTTTCCCCCTTCAAAAGTTTCAATTATAGGTTGACTTAGGCCCTTGTGTGGACTGGATAAACGGTTTATCAGAACATGTGTAGTGGCTCCCTAAAGTCATGAGAGTGTCTTTTTCAGTTTATCATTACATTGAGATATTTACCCCAGTATTACTGAAGGTGCCTTTGACTCATTCAGTTCCAGTTGTAACTGCCTATTTATTACGTATTTATTATGTTGTAACCGTTTATTTAACCAGGTCATCGGTAGTCCGTCTCCGACCAGTAAACTTTACCAATCTAACTTTAATTTAGTATATTAATAATTTGTGTTTAATTGTTGGTGAGTAGCTAGCACGCTAGAAAATGAATGAAATGTGATTGATGATTATAATTGTTGGTATTGCAGAGATAAGTGAACCCTCGTCTATACACCAATGAGACAAATTCGAGGGCACTCTATGAGAGTAACGAATGCATAAAAATCGTAGTAGTTTCACTTCTTCAAATTGCTAAATCCACCTTCCATGGAGTAGTTTTTCTGACGAGGGTTCAGTAATTTGGTACAAGTTTTACTGTTATTTTTTATCAGTTCTACGAAGATACTACGAACACATGTGGCTAAATTTTATTGCCTGAATTTTAAACTAAAAATAGAAAACTCAATATGAAAATCAAAGATGGTTTCGGTACAATCAGAGTTTTGTAATCACGTAAATTAGTGAAAATAATAGTTTCCTCTTTTTATCACTTATATTCTGTGTATATAACAAAAAATATATCTGTTTTTGCTCTCATATTTTTTTTTGTTTAAATAAAGTTTCTTGAAATCCAAATTTACATTTTTTCCAATACAACACGAACCTGTTCTCTAACAACTACACTAAACCGATTTTTCTGTCATAAATTTTTGGCCAGATACAATCCTCGTATATTAAAGAAACTTTTGTGAGCCAACAAAAAATTGTAGAAGTTGGTGACCTTTACGATAGAGAAACGTGAAAAAGTTTGGCAAGAAAGTTCTTAATTGCTAAATGGTACTTGTTGATGTTGTAATTTGGATTTTACTCCTACCTAACCAACAACGCACTGAAGCTTCTCTTAGTACAAAGTAATCATTGATTTTTTAGAAATGACAATAGTTGCTATCCCTTGGCCATTATTTTGCTTAGATGAGCATGATGCAATCATTAATTAAATCTTATACTACCTTCACTATTATGAATGGATGTTATCTTTACTCTATATAAATCTTCAAAAACTTTCTCTCAAATATTTTACTAAATTACCATCTCTTAACTATTTTTCTTTTCGATAACGTTGTCTTATTAAAAAACTTATTACTCTAAGGTTGCGGCACGATAGCGGGTGGCAGGATATGTCCGACAAATACTCGTTAGGATAGATTCTAAATGGCTCTGATACCATATTACGAAGTGAACTTTAACCCTAACTCAATCCTATAAAACCGATTCATAGGATTGAGGTTTACACCCACTTATATACAATGAAAGACTCTAATATCTAGTGGACGTGGGATCTCCAATATGAACCACCATATATACATATCCACTCATTAGTTCTCATTATACATACACTTGTGCCCTAGAAACCCCAAATATGTTTGTAAGACATAACCTTGTTCTTATCCAACCTCTTTGAATTTGTGTCCCCATTCAAAGTGTTTGTCTTCAAATTGCTACTAGAGGTGGTCCATGTTCATCAAGTTGTGTCCTTAACTCTTCGGGTTGCCTATGGCTACTTACTTTCTCACGTGCCTTTCTCATCTCTTTTCTGGTCATATACTTCAAAACCTCATTCTTCTTACCCAGTGTTATTTCATGCCACACGTTTCATTCATCATTCATGCAAAGGTGTGGCCTAGAATATGTACATACTTTACTTAACATTTTCTTAGAACTATCATCACACAGAAAAGACCAAATAACCATAGGTAACTTGTGCTTAGATTGCATTTGAGATTATAAACGCAATATAACTCATATTTAAGCTTAAAAAACTGTTCTATGTTTTCATTACTCGTATGGTATGTAATACAGTTCCTTAAACGATTAAACACATATTTAAGATTGAGTAACAAAACCCATACATTATATAATTAAATCCTTTAAACTTTTCATAGTCTTTACTAAAAAGCAATTCGCCTAGTAAGACTAAAATAGAACAAAAATGTTTTTTCTAAAATTATTATTCTATATCTTTTGTTATACCACCACAAAAAAAATATTAAATAAAAATTAATTTTAAAAATAAAAATAATAATTAACTGTTATATTAACTAAATTAGATAAAAATTTAGAGATTAAAAAATTATTGATATTTAAAGTAATTTCTATTATTGATAAATAATTTTAAATTAATATCTACTTAATTACTTTAGTTACCAACTTTAGAATTTGATAGCTAAAACATTAATATCTAATTAAAATCTATTTAAAAATAATAGAAATCAATAAATTTTTTTATTTAAAGTAATATCTAATTAAGTTAATATAATAAATAATTTTTATTTTTTAAATTAATTTTTATTTAATATTTTTTTAGTAGTGTACTTAAATCATGTTTCATTAACTAATAGATAATAATATTCTAATTAATTATTGGATACTGTAAAAGTGTTACAATTAAATTCTATAAGAATAATAATTAATTTATATAAATAATGAAGGAAGTATTAACACAAGAATTCAAGTTTTTTATTTATTTCAATATATGTAAGCATGTTCGTTATTATTATGGACTAATGTTATTTTAAAACATTAGGTTAAATATAATTTAACATATTTTCAACATCTTTTATGCAAGTAAATTTTTAACATAATGGATACATAATTTTTTTTTTTATTTGAATTGTATTGTTGAATATAGAAGATATAAAATTCTATTTGAATTTGATGTTATTTAATTTTAATTAGCTATACACATAACTGCGCTATGTAAAAATGCAATGAAATTTTCACGTCTTCGAATTCGTATATAAGTTTGTAAATATTTCATATTATAGTTATTTATATATATAATTTTTTTATCAGCATTATTATAGTTATTTATATATATTGACGAATATTAATAAAATAAAATAAAGAAAAAAAAAGTTATATTTTAACTAAATGATGATTCTAAGATCGTACACCCAATAATTGTAACCAAATCATGATTTTGAGATTGGTTCAATTTTCATCATCACCACCGAAGACTAAGTTCTAGTTTTTATCTTTCGAGAAATAATAAATGAAAATAAAGTGATATAAGATTGATTATATAATATAAAAATAATTTATTTATATATATATATATATATATATATATATATATATATATATAACACTTGCAATGCAAAGAACACTCATATTCTACTGTTACCGTACATTTTACGTTCCAACCCAGCCCATTAGAACACAGTGGGTTGGGCCTCTCTCTTCAAAACTGAAATCTATTTTGCTATTTACACCCCTAAATTTTTATTGCACTCTGCCTTCCTTTATTTTGAGTATTACAAAATATACCCTTTTATCTAAATAAATTACAATACCTAAACCCTATTCTTTATACTCTACTCTACTTTGGTTATTTTCTCAATCCTTTCTACCGATTCTCTATTTTTTTTCTACTATAAATTTGTAATTTTTACCTATTTTTTTCATTATAACTCCATTAAATTTAGTTTTTCATATAATATTTTATTAATTATTGCTTTCAAGTGCGCAAAATTTAAGATTCTATAACAAATGTGATTCTATATTCATAAAATTCATAAAAGCAAAAAATTCAATCACCTCAAATATTTTTTATAACTCCGTTTATTTCATTATATCACTTAACCCATATTTTCTTAGTACAAAATATTTTATTTGTACAAAAAAATTAATCTTATTATATTTAATTTCTTTTACCCACATATAGTATTTGTAAAATATATTTAAATAGAAAAAAATGGAAATGTATTTTATTTTTCTAGAAATGGTGACCGAACACATAGATGGTAACGATTTTTCCTTAACCTTCTTTTTCTTTTCTTTTTTGCTTAAAGAATTCCAATCTCTGGTTGTGTCTATCTATCATGAATTTTCCGTGCAATCGCTTCCAGCTTCCAGCTTCGGTACGTTCTTCTCTTTCCTCAGCTGTTTTAGCGGTTATTGTCATTTCATTTCACATTCTTTCTTTCATTTCCTTCTATTAGGGTTCTTCTTTCTGTAAGTGTGTGCACGTATTCACTCTTTGATTTGGATGCTGTCATCAATTTATTGAATCTCAGTGTTTTATTCTTATGCATTGTGCTTTAAGAAGCTAATTATGACAAACAATTCGTATAAAAATGAAAGGTAATGGAGGATTACGGGATATAGTATTTAAGCGTTATATTTCCCTTGAATCCGATATGTGTCGTATTTGTGCATAGTTGATAATGCTCACCGAATCTGTTCGAAGAGTGTGTATTATGATCTTAACTAAGTGATAACATTTTATGTTAAGGAAATGTTTAATTTCTGTTAATACATCACTTTTCAATATAATGTGGATGTGTTGCACGGTGAGTTCTGACACTTGTTTTGATTTAGGTTACCCGGTACACCTCTGTCACAAATTGTATTCTTTAGACTTGATGCTTTGATGTCATCGATAATGACCAAATTGAGGACCAAATGATGCCTGATTCCTGGTTATTTGTATAGTGTTGTAACGTGATTCAGAATGTGGAACTTTGCATCTAGTGTCATTGCTGGAAGTGTGGCTCCGAAAAATGATTCTCCAAAGCCAATTCACCCTGCTTCAGAATATTCTGATGACGAGACTTCTATGGTGAGCAGAGAGGAAAGGCTGGAATGCCCAATATGTTGGGAATCCTTTAACATTGTTGAAAATGTGCCTTATGTCTTGTGGTGTGGTCACACTCTTTGTAAAAATTGCATCCTTGGATTACAATGGGCTGTGGTGAAATTTCCAACACTGCCGATTCAGCTTCCACTGTTTATCTCCTGCCCATGGTGTAACCTTTTGTCTCTCCGTTTAGTGTACCAGGGAAATATGAAATTCCCTCGCAAGAACTACTTTCTTCTTTGGATGGTTGAGAGCATGAACGGTGATGGAGTGAAGTCACATTCTACTGTGTGTGGGGATCATCAACCAGTTTGGCCAATTAAAGACAGCTTAGCAACAGTAAGCCAATTAAGCCACAGTAGCCTTCATAGAGGACAAATTTGTCATCCAGAGTATTCAATTTCCAATCAGTATCATGTCAATACCAGTAATTACCTTAGTATAGAAACCCTGCATGCATCGCTGCGGAAGTCGCTGGTTTTATTTGTTCACTTGACTGCAAAGTTCCCATTGATCATTATTTTTCTTTTGATTGTCTTGTATGCAATACCTGCCAGTGCAGCCATTTTGGCTCTGTATATACTTGTTACCGTTGTGTTTGCTCTCCCATCATTTCTCATCTTGTACTTTGCATATCCTAGTTTGGATTGGCTTGTCAGGGAAATTATCAATTGAGATTGAGGCTGTATGTCTTCTGCTTTGAAAGCATTATGAATGTAAGGTTACCTCACCTTGTGCGCCCCTTCATCCAGTGTCTTTTTACATTGCAGTTACCCAACATCTCCATTTAAAACCTGTATCATTTCTCTTATCATATATAGCCCCAGACAATCTCAGTACAGTTATTGGGTTTTTAGCTCTGGTTGGGAGGATAGATATCAGTTTTTGGCATAAACTATTTTGATGACGACCAAGGCCGTGGAGTGAATAAGGTAATGAATAATGATTTTGCCATTTCCTGTGGCAAATGGTTGCTTTATCAGTATTTGAACTTCATAAGAACACCCTGATGTATTATTGTAGTTATCAAGTGTATCAGTAACAGAAAGTTAATTTTATAAATACTGTTTATTTTTACCAATTGTAATTTGTAACATTATTATTAGTGGGAGTTGTTTGCCCGGTTACACATACAACACTGTATGCTTTATTTTAGTGATTTTCCCGAGGGTTGATACTGGAAAAGGCCTTCCACTCTAGTTTGAAATGTATCTTTTGTGTCTTTGTTAAAAACTCAATAAGAAGCAGTCATTTCAATGCATATCGAGTGTTTTGTTTTCATCTCATAAAATACAACGAATTGGGAGGAATGAATAAATCTTACTACAAACTTAGTCACACAAATTCAGCTACTAATTAAAACTGAGATGTTTGTTGTTAATGATATTATTGGAACGTAGTAAGGAATTAAGAAAAGTGTTTGGACTTAGTTTGGGTGATTATGAGGAAGGAGGCACCACTCAGCTAACATCCACAAAATACCAAAACACCACCTCAACTTTTTCCTTTTCCTTGAAAATTCCTTTTCTGTTCTCTTTCCCCATTTTGTTTTGTCAAGTTTCAGAAAGAGTTATCACTAAACAAAATACATATCAGTCTCTCTGATCAAATGCTACTACTATTTTTTAACATATGGTGTCAAAGTTAATTGACTTTTGAACACTAACTAAAACATGTTATGTAACTTAATCGGATATGGGTTGCAATCTTTAGTGGTCGGATAAAAAAAAATCCTAAATTCAATTCAGGTATTAAATGGAAGCTCGAATCCAATAAAAAAGTTTGATCTCTTCTTTTTAAATCTACATTGGTTTTCACACTAAAAGGTTATGTTTTTTTTTTCATCAGGTTAACTAAAAGGTTATGTTTAATTTGAGTAAAAAGTTCAAAAATGAAACCCTAACTTTAAGTATTAAATCTTATATTTAAACAAGTGAAGTTGAACCAATCTTAGCTTATTTTCTTTGTTTTAAATTTTGGTGAAAAATAAAAATGAATCATACTTTAAAAAAAGTTCATTTTTTAAATGTTCTTTATTTGTTTAAGGAAATCGTATTTTTTTAAAGGTAGCAGGACCTATATATCATTGTGTAAGACTTGTTTTTAAATAAGGTTTTCAAGTCCAAGCACTCTCAATGAAAAATATATGATTGAAATGAAAGACTATAGTAATCTACTCCTCCACCTAATCTAATCTAATTTAATTATAAATTGTATATATATTTTTATTTGTGTTAGATTAGGTTGAGTTGATCATCACAGTAATTTTTAGAAACATGTATTTTTTAGCATTATCATTTAATCACAAATCGACATATAAGATGATAATTTTTTGTTAGTTTTTATAACAATTATTTTGAAAGTTATATGTATAGAAATCAAATTTAATTTAAAATAGCTTTTATGAAACATTTGTAAAATGATTTAAGTTTTTCTTATAAGTTTTTATCTGATTATATCCTTAATTACATGAGAAAAAGCAATATTATAAGGCACTAAGGAAGCTAGTTAATTAACAAACTGCTATGCCACGTTTACTTAAATAGTTTATTGCATGTATATTGTATATAAAAAAATTACACATTAATTGGTGTATTCAAATTAAATTCACGTGTCATTTTAGTTTATCATTTTTTTGTTTTTAAAATTTATGTAAAAATATATGTTAGATTTTTAATTCTGTTATCTATTATAAAGGATTAAATAAGATATTGTTACATACAACATTGACCTATATTGAAAATGATATCTTAAAAAATATTTTTGAATAATAACATTTAATAAATACATTAATTTGATTCTAAGAATTATTTTTGTTATTTTTAAATTAATGATATTAGGACGCTATTTTTTTAGAATGTTTTAAAAATATTTGACTTAAATTATATGTCCATTCAAGATTAATAAAATAATTCTCAAGACAAAATAATATGTTTATTAAAGGTTGAGTATCAAAACATAGAAAATTGTCTGGAGATGACAATTTCAATGGTTAATTGCATAAAATTTTTTATTTAATCCTACTATGAATAGTTTAAAACAAAGTAGTTATACATGGTCAATCAATAATAAATCATTTTTAAAATACATTTTGATATAATGTTATAAGAACCACTAAAGTTTTCATAAATAATATATAATTAAATCACAATATAAATTTATTTACATTATTAGTATATCACTATTTATTAAGCAGAAAGTTTATTATTTATTATTATTATTAATAGTTCTATAATGATTTCTATAAGTTATATAACTTTTTTTAATACCTTAAATTTAGTAAACAATAATTGACGAAATATTTCTTCAGATAAATAAATTTTTTAATTACTAAAATTTTAATCAATTATAATTTTATTTTTTATACAATATATTAATAAATATGAGATATATTAGTTTTATTAATTAGCTTCACATCTATTTGATTTTATTTACTACAAAAAACATTTATTATTAATAATAAGTTATTTAACTTTAATTTCTTCTTGTAATCTCTTTTATTAATTATATTATCTAATGAAAGTCAAATCAATACCATTATTATGGAATAAAAACTTTTGTCAAAAGAGTTTGGTAAATGAATTTCAAAGCAAAAGAATTGTGGATCAATGTCTTAACATATATTTTACTTTTTGGGTGTTTTTTAACCAATTGCCGTTAACCAAAAGTTATGTTCATTCAAATTTTAACTGAAAAAAATATTAAATGATAAAAATGAATGAAAAGAAAAAATTCAATTTGGTGTGATAATATTAAATGTCATGGTGTGGACTACATATTCATGAATTTTGGTAAATTTTAATTAAATAATAATATAAATGTGTTAAAGTGAATTTATTGGAAATATTAAATATTATTTTTTTGTAAATTTAAAGTTTTTTTTTTGAAAAAAAATGCAAAAGAATTTTTTTTTTTTTAATGCTTGAAAATTTGAATAAAGCCATTAAACCCGTTCATTCTTGTAAGTACGTTCGTTCTTTCACGTTTTCTGTACACGCTTTTGTTACAGCAGATTACACAAGGTCTTTTCCAATGTTTCGACATGGTGTGGTGATGGATATACCGAATGGAAACCATCTTTATTATTTCAAGGCCATGGAATCAATGTCCGTAATCCTAATGTGGAACACATTGATAAAATTCGATCAATTTTTTATAATAATTATTACCAAATTATATGCAAGTATTAAACGTAATTATTGTAGGTTATTATACGCAATTATTGAATGCAATTATTGTAAGTATAGTTTAAAATGGATTTCTAATGGAATAATTTTTAATAATTTTTTTTAATTTTTAAATTAATTTATATTTAACAAAAAAAATTATTATAACAATAATTCTAGAAAATAAAAACAAATTATATTTTTTATTTAACTAAAAAAAGTCTTTGAATAACATTTAGAAACTAATACTATATATTAATTTAATATTATTTATAGTAACGTTTATCTATAAATGTTACAATATTATTTCTTACTAGTAACAAAAAATATTACTATAATGATTAAAATTGATATATTGTAACATTTATTCATTTTAAATAAATGTAACTAAGAAAATGTTACTAAAATGATAAATGGTGCAGTGAAGTGACCCTAATGAAAAAAAAGTCAATGAAACATATCAATAAGAGGTAAATAATTAAAAGATTATATTACAAGAAGGTACATTTGATCGCTTTCAAGTTAACTATGCTTGAGATGTAATAAAGTGCAATAATATTCATAAAAAAAAATGGAATGATGCAAACATGCATAATCACCCAAACACAAAATACATAATTAAGAAATTCAGACTTATATTCTAACTAAAGCATCACCAAGTCAATTATTCAAACTTCAGAATCCATAGCTAGCAACTATTAACAGCCAAGCAAACTTATAAGTAAAACACATTGAACCAATCTAAAAAGAGCAACAGAAACAAATATCAAAGCCCTTATTTAAATTTACAAACAATTATTAAATGTAATTATTGTACGCAATTAATTATTGACAGGGCAAGGAAAGAAGAGGTGATGGAGGTTGGGAAGGACGCAATCAATAGCGCATAAAAATCTCTACTGGTGACCTCCACATATTCCTCCTCTCCATCCCTTCCATCCTTCTTTTTTTTTTCATTTATTGTCAATTTTTCTCTCTACTATAAACTTCTCTCCCTCTGCCAATTCACAGGTAAAGACTATTGAGCAGGAGGCTCATTCTATCTTGGACCAGAGCATTTTAAAGATTTGTACTTTCGGTATCTGTGATACCAAAGTGAAAGTCATTGATGAAATCAAAGTCCAATTATGTGACCTTACTGCGCGTGTTCAGAAGGTTGGTTTTTGGATTAGAGTTCAGGTTTTCTTTGATGTGATTGATGTATGCATGTGTGATTTGATTTTTTTCTTTGATGTGATTGATGTATGCATGTGTGATTTGATTTTTTTATATATGTCTAGGTGATGATGAATTGGAGCAGTTGAAGAGCGATGATAACCACCGAGATGTGTCTAACATAAATGTTAGACCAACAAATCTTTCCCGTAGATAAGTATTCACTTTAATCTCTACTGCAGATAGATATTCACTTTTTATTTTACCTCTTTAAACTTTCTTTCATCCTCCGACTCTTTAATTTTTTACAGTTTTACGACATTGCGGGACTTTGATGCTATGTCGTGGAGTTTCAAATGCGTTTAAACACTTACTTACTTACTTGATGCTCACATTGAAGAAGCTATCCACGATAATTTATTTAACTTTAATTTATTCTTGTAATCTCCTTTATTAATTATATTATCTAATGATAGTCAAACCAATACCATTATTACGGAATAAAAACTTTTAACAAAAGAATTTGGTAAATGAATTTCAAACGTCTTAACGTATATTTGATTGACCATTTCAGATTTTTGGCTGAATAAAGGTGGTGAATGTTGGTACTCTCAAAGTTGAGGTCGTTGAACATGTAACTTCTTTAGATGAGTTAACTCTGCAACGAAAAAGGTTCTTGGTGGTGTTGGAGATAATCTTTCAACTGTTTTCTATTGAAAGGGGTACTGGAGTAGGACCTTGTGAAGCAGAAAAGATACATAAGCCGTGAATATGAATGATACTTTTTTTGAGAACATGCTTGTTATGGAGGCCGGAAGGAGCGTAGGTGGGAGAGTAGAGCAAGAGGTTGGTGAAGTGGGGAAGAAGCATTTAAAGTGTGATCATGCAGCGGATTTTAGAAAATCCAATTCAAATCCAAAATTAGATTTTAAACCTAAATCCATATTTCTTATAAAACTAAATCGGATTTTTACAAATTCCAAATTCAAATATTTGAATTGAATTTTAAATCAAAATCTATATTTTTTATAAAATTAGTTTGAATTTTATAAATCCAGTCTATATTTTTATTAAAAAAAAATAATTAAAATTTAAATCTAAATTCATATTTAAAAAAAAACTAACATAATATTAATATAATAATATGTAACAAAAATTTAATATTATATAAATATAATAAAATTACAATTTAATAATACCAACAATTTAATAAAACTTTTATAAATATAAACATATTTAGAATATAAAATATGTTACTGGGATGGTTTTGGAAAATTAAGAAAAAACACACATTAAAGCATTCAAAATTCAGCTATTGTTCTTTCATTTTTTTTTTCCTTTATTCATACTAATTTGTTCATATCTCATCAGTAGAATCATTACCACATTGTAAGTAACATTTTAGTGTATGTAGTACACCTGCTAAAATAAAGTTTTTAACAACTTTATTCCCATAATTTATTAAATCATCATAAAAAAAAACAATGAAATTTATTAGTGTGCAGTGTTTTCAAGTAAAATAGGCAAATTTTAACTAAGTATGGATTTAGATAACACTGAACAACCGAACACACATAATTAGTTAAAAGTAAAAAAAAATGATATAATTTTCAAACACCAGAAATTTCATGAACCAACAAAATTTTACTTCTAAATATCAATAAAAGAAGATGGTATCAGCTAGTTCCCTACACCGTAATGAAGCCCAATGCAGTTGTCCACATAAAGAACTGAAACTATAACTTCAACAACCGAAACCATAATAATTATAATTAATCTCTTATAAAAGAACCGTACTGGATTTAAGTTATTTGAAGTGTTCTCCCTAATCTTTTGCGATCTCTTTCACTAATCTCAACCAGATCGATTTTGATCTCGTTTGCTTGAACCCTCCAGGAGCAGGTTTCATTTTTCTTTTTCTCATTCTACTATATTCCTTCATCTTCACCCCATTAATTTGGGAAAAGTGATTATTAACTTTGTTTGCTTATTCATATGTTTTGTTAGAGTTTTGGCAGGAAATTTTTTTTTTTTATGCAAGGCAAAACAATTATTTCGATATTTAGCGTTTTTTTATGAGTTTAGAGAGAATGTCTCCGTTAGATCTGTAATCACTTTTGTTGTCATATTATCTTATTTTATATTTAGTATATTACTGCTTCTCAATTATGATAGTTAGCAAATTACATGGAAGAGAAGACAATTAGACATTGGTTTCTAATTTCCAGGTGTTAGGCATGATGGTTGATATATTCAAAGGAGATCAGGTGGTGACTACTCATATTAAAGTTGATCCAGTTGTTGGTTTTGATGCTCAGCCCAACAATGATCTAGCAGAGTCTGAAACATCTAAAACATCCTGCTTCTAAAACACTGACTACTAATAATGAAGCATCTGAAGAACCGGTGATTGACCATTGTTGACTAATGTATTTTCATATTTGTGGAATGTTTGGTCTGGTTTTTTAGGGTGATGAGTGGAGAGGATTAAATATAGTATAAAATTATTCCACGGTAATGATATTCTTTTCTTTTTAATTCTCATGATTTTGAATCTCATAATAATTACGTTTCTATTCCTACTATATTTCTTATATTTTTTCTTAGACTCTCTTACTTAAATACAAAGTACTGCAAAAAAAAATATTGTTGGCTAATTCTGTGGTTATTTCATCATTTTATAATTACTTAAATTTAAAACTTAAAAAAAATAGTTAATATTAAAAATATTTATTTTTTAATGTATTTAAAATTAAAATTATAAAAAGTTTAATTTATTATTTATTTATTTATTTTTGAAATGGTACTGAATAGGAAAATAAAAATTAAAAGGGTGGAGAAATAAAAAAAAATAATAAATAGGAAAATTAAGAAAAATAGTGTTAAATGGAGAAATAAAAATATAAATGGTGTAAATAGGTAATTAAGCTGAAAAAATAAGAAAATGGAAAGTAAATTTAGGATGTGGAAAAGAGGCAGAGAGAAGAGACAGACAACTGAGATTAGGAAGAAGGAAAGAAGAGAATGGCTGTTGCTCGACGGGAAAGGGAAGATGGAGTTGGTGGAGGCCGGGAACGACGCCATCATAAAACGTACCGGCCTTCCCGCCTGTGATCTCCGCAAATTGGACCCTCTCCTCTCCTACCCTTCCATCCTTCTCGGTTGTGAGAGAGCCGTCGTCATCAACTTGGAGCACGTCAAGGCTGTCATCACTGTCCAAACGGTCCTCCTTTTCAACTCACGTGACCCATCCATTACCCTCTTCGTCCACGAGCTTCAAGCCTGGATCCTCCGCCACCACCAAGACTCCTCTTCTTCCAAACACCACGTCCACCCCGACGCCATCAACATTCTCCCTATCGAGTTAGTAGCCCTTGAGGGCTGCCTTAGATCCGCATGTAACAAATTGGTTAAGGACGTCAGTCATTCTCTCTTCTCTTCTTTTTATTTATTGCCAACAATTTCTCTATATTATTACCTAAACTTCTCTCACTCTACAAATTCACACAGGCAGAGACGTTTGAGCAGGAGGCTCGTTCTGTCTTTGACATGGTTACGTTTTTTATCCTTACTTTCAATTTGAAACGCTTTGGACAAATCAAGATCCAATTAGTCGATATCATTGAGCGTGGTGAGGAGGTCGGTTTTTGTATTTAGGATTTAGTTTTAGATTTAGGGTTTTAATTGATGTGATTGATTATTTGGTCATATATCTCTAGGTGAGGGATGCATTGAATAAGGTGTTGAACAGTCATAACCATATGACTGAAATGTGTCTCACAGAAAAATTAGCCAAACAGAATGTGGAACAAATCTCTTCTGGATCCTTGATAAATGATCAAGACGAGGAGGATATAGGCAACAGGCATTCACTTTTTTATCTCTTTACAAATTTTTCATTTTCTTACTGTAAAATTTTCAACCAATTTTACAATGTTCTTGGCAGGAGGGACAACTTGATGATGTCGAAAAACTTCATAGGGTTTTGGAGACTTACTTTGTGCAGATGGATGGCACCTTGAATAAGCTCTGGACGGTATGCTATGTAAAAAGATTAAAAAGTGTCTTAGTGATAATTGGTGTAATTAAAATTATATTTTTTAATTAATAAAAATATAAATTTATTTTATTTAAAAATAATTAAAAATTAATTTGATTTATTTATTTATAAATTATAATTATTTTTAATTAAAATATTATTTAAATATTTATAATTATAAATATTTGATATAAACTTATTTTTATATTAAATAGCATTATTATTTTTATCTTTATTTTTTTAATTGATATAATTATTAAATAAATTTATTTTTTATTATTAAAAAATGTATTTATTTATATTTATAATTTATTATATATAATATGATTAATTATGTTTTTTATAATAATTATTTAAA